>Ga0193744_1000197_pt1 | contig 17372 bp, 13 predicted proteins | sample L1a1metaG_FD_143056 | JGI IMG/M metagenome (GOLD analysis project Ga0193744, IMG submission 143056) | Soil microbial communities from a riparian zone of the East river system, Colorado, United States - L1a1 | ecosystem: Environmental > Terrestrial > Soil > Riparian zone | place: USA: East River...
AGTTTGTTTCTAAGTGGGTAGGGGATGTTTTTAGAATATCTGAAAATAAGTATAAAGAACTCAATGATATCAAGGATATTAAGAGGTTAAAAAGCTGTTTCGAGAATTTCCCCGGACACTAATGATTCGTGAATCGCCCTTACATTTTTCACCATATTACCTCGTTAAAAATACCCTTATATCGTATGTAATATTGTTATTTTACTCCTCATAGGAGACAAGGCAGTGCCTTGTCTCTACAATCCACAATCAAAAAATGTTAGCCGCGATAAAAGAATCGTAATTCGTAAATCGTAACTCGTAAATCAAATTTGGCACAACAAAATTAAAGCTCTACAACCAAATAAATGGGGTGTAAAATAGACATTCTAGTGGGTTGATTTGGACATCCTTAATTATTACCTTTACAAAAAATAATAAGCATGAAACACCTCACCATTGTAGTACCCAACGGACAGAACAACCTGAGCAGCATAGTAGGTGCCTACAAGATATTTACCAGGGCCAATGAATATTGGAAAGAAAGCAGTAGAAAGGAATTGTTTAACATACAACTGGCAGGAATATCAAAAGAGGTGGAATTCTATGAAGGATTATTTACAGTTAAACCACACACCAATATAGCAGCTATTAAAAATACCAATCTCATCATTATTCCTTCTTTGAACCATAACTATGAAAAAGCAGTGGAAGGCAATAAACAACTGATTGATTGGATTGCAAAACAATATAAAGCCGGAGCAGAAGTAGCCAGTATATGCACAGGTGCCTTTATGCTAGCCTCCACCGGATTGCTGGATGGAAGAAGCTGCTCCACCCATTGGGCGGTGGCAGATAATTTCAGAGCTATGTTTCCAAAAGTGAATTTGCAAACCGATCTATTGATTACAGATGAGCACGGAATCTATACCAATGGGGGTGCTTATTCCTTTCTGAACCTGATGCTGTACCTGGTAGAGAAATATTTTGACAGGCAAACCGCCATATTCTGCTCCAAAGTTTTCCAGATAGAAATGGACCGGAACAGCCAATCAGGATTTACCATCTTTTCAGGACAGAAAAAGCATGGAGATGAAATGGTAATAAATGCCCAACTGAATATTCCGGGCAAACTGAGCCACTAATTCCGGTTTAATGTGAGCCACTGATTCCGGGGCAAACTGAGCCACTGATTCCGGTTTAAATTGAGCCACCTGTTCCGGTTTAAACTGAGCCACTTTTGGCAATGATTTAAGATGGTTATTCAAAGTTATTTAAAAGGTTTTTATTTTATGCATTTTGCGCATAGATTCTCCTTGTAACTCTATTCTATGTGCCTGGTGAATAATGCGGTCCAGGATAGCATCAGCTACGGTATTTTCATTGATATACTGATGCCAGGAGGATATTGGTAATTGGGATGTAATGATAGTTGCATATTTATTATGCCTGTCTTCAATAATTTGTAATAATGCTATTCTAGAATGAGTATCCAAAGGGTTGATGCCCCAATCATCCAGTATTAAAAGATGTTTATTTTCTATGCGTTCAATTTCTTTGCGGAATGCTCCATCAAACTTATCAGATTTGAGTTTGCTGAGTAATTTTGGCAAAGAAAAGTACAATACTTTTTTGCCCAGCACACAAGCCTGTTGACCAATTGCTGAAGCTAAAAAGCTTTTTCCGCAACCAGTGGCACCAGTAATAATCAGATTTTCACCCCGGTCAATAAATGAGCAGTCTGCTAAAGCAGTAAGTGTTTCCTTTGTCAGGTTTCTTTCATTTGAGCAAAGAATATCATTGAAGTTTACCTGATATCGGAAGTGGGCATTTTTAATAGCCATTTGAGTTCGTCTGTGGTTTCGGTAAAGATTTTCTGCTTCAATGAGTTGGGCCAATACTACAGTCTGTTCAGGTTGCTGATGGGCTGGCAAGCCTATGATTACTTCATAGCGGTCAGCCATTCCAGTAAGTCTTAATTGCCGCATAGTGTCTAAAGTGTTTTGCTGGTTCATTTTGTTGATTTAAGTTATTTATAATAAGATTCACCCCTTATGTTATCATGGAATATTTTAAGTTGGGTTTGTTCTTCTGTCTGAGCTATACTTATTTTATCAAATCCTCTGGTGAGAATATTTTCTAGTTTACGATAAGAAACAAAATCATAATGTAGACATAAGACAGATGCATTTTCAAGCCTGTCATTCCCATATTTCTGAGTCAACCGCAAGACACCCTGACAACTCTTGAAGCCTTGCTCAGGGTGTTTACATTGACCCAGGATCTGACGTATCAATACAGCTGTATTTGGACCAATTGAGATCCCTTGATTAATAAAAAATTCTTCAGACCAATTGCTGTAATACTGATGGTTAGGATGCAGGTGACTGGTATTTGTAGTGTACTTATGAGAGGTTTTATGTCTATCATGTATAGCAATACGGTCAAATTTATGATAGACCTCAACACTTAGCGTTGTATAGCTAATGCTCACTTCTCTACCTACATATTGGTAGGGTACAGAATAATTATGTTTATCTTCTGAGAGAAAAACATGACAGTTGGGATGCACTTTTGCCTTTTGATATTTTTTAAGTTCAAAAGATTGGGTAGGAAGAGGTTTTAAAGTTTGCAGTTCAATCTTTTCAAATTGCTGCCGTCTGCTGTAATCCCTTTTCTGAAACAACATACCATTGTGTTTATCCACAAGATTACTGATAGATTTATTTAACTCTGGCAGACTATAAAAAATCTGATCGAGTAATGGAGCATACACCCGAGTATAAAGGATATTTACTGCTGATTCCACAAGTGCTTTATCTTTGGGTTTTCTAGCTCTGGTTGGCAATATGACTGTGTCATAATAATCAGCAAAATCAGCCATGCTTTGATTTAGTTCAGGATCATATTTACTAGCCCTATTAACTGCAGGTTTGAGATTGTCAGTAACAACAGCTGCTGGAACACCTTGGATATATGACAGACATTTTGCTAAACAGGCTAAAAAATCAGGGCTCTGTTGACTCATACAAGCTTGAGCATAGGTATATCCACTACAAGGGAGGATGGCTACAAAAAATTCTACCGGAATAATTTCACCAGTCTCAGGATTTATTAAGCGAAGCTTTTTACCTGCAAAATCTACCATCAGTTTATCACCTGCTTTATGTTCCATTACAAAGCTGATTTGCTGACTTTTAAGGTATCTGTTGAAATGTTCGCAAAACCTGGAGTACTGCAGTCCTAGTGGATTTTGTGTTTTATATTGTTCCCAAAGTAGAAGCTTTGTTACCCCAACCCGCTTTAGTTTTTCTTCCATTTTAGGAAAGAGGCCATAGAGTATTTGAAGATCTGCACGTTCTTCTGTTGCTGGTGGTAAAACAATAGAGTAAAGTTCTTTATCAGTAAATTTTAGTAGTTCCTTATAGGACAAAGGGTGTCGATCTAAAATCTCTTTATACTTGTCAATTGTGTTTCTTGACATCCCGGTGAGTTTGCTTATCTCACGCAAAGACTTAGCTTCTAAACAAAGCTTTAATAATTTTCTGAGCTTATTCATAGATATCATTTGATTTGCCATTTTGAAGTTATTTTTACTCCAAAATAGTTCTCAAATCATTATCCAAAAGTGGCTCAGTTTGCCCCGGAATAGGTGGCTCAATTTAGCCCGGAATGAGTGGCTCAGTTTGCCCCGGAATGGGTGGCTCAGTTTAGCCCGGAATCAATGGCTCACTTTGCCCCGGAATGAGTGGCTCACTTTAGCCGGAATACTCAATGGTATTCCTAATTATTATGAAGCTATGAAATTATTTACAATTGCTGCAAATCAAAAATGCGCCAATGCAGAATTTAATATAGGTAATTTATACTCATTTGGTCTAGGTGTGGAAAAGGATTTTTGTGAAGCTGAAAAGTGGTATATAAGAGCAAAAAATGATGGATACTCTGAAGCATATCTATCATTAGCTTTATTATATTTTAAAGGAAAATGTAATGAAAAATATTTAGATAAAGCTAAAGAATATTTTAAGATATATTGTAATGTATATAATGAATCTAATTATTATTTAGGTTTAATATATTTTAATGCCGAAGAAAATGTTCAGCAAAATAAAAAATTAGGTTTTCAATATTTTACAAATTATGTACATAAAATTGATATCCATAAATTTGATGTTAATGAAGTTGACGAAGATAAAATAGATAAAAAATCAAGTAACTATTATAACGCTCTTAACTTTATTGGATTCGCTTTTCTATATGGTAAAGGAGTTGAAAAGAATATTTTTAAGGCTTACCACCCTCTTTATTTAGCGGCTACAGTAGGTGATAACCCTAGTGCACAATTTTATTTAGGTTTAATTTATTGCCAACTTCCAGATAACTATGATAATAACAATGAGGCAATAAAATGGTTAAAGAAAGCCTCTTCAAATGGCTATACAAATGCAACTCTAAAATTAAAAGAGTTGGGTTATCAAGATTAAGAAATCTTTTTATGAACCATTTATTTAGTATATTATTATTTATATTTAAAGTATGAAATTTTTTAATAATTTAATATTAATCTGTTATTTTTTGTTTACATCAGTTATAAACATAACTGCTCAGAATGAAAAAATTAATCTAATTATTTCAGAGATTAAAACAGATGACAAAGAACTTTCAATTTTTTGTAAAACCCTAACTGATCAATTAGAAGCAATTATAAGCTCAATCCCTATCTTAAATTTATTAGAGAGGAGAAAGTATGCTTCTTTGGAAAGTCAATTAAAGAATGAGCAACTTATCTTAGGTTCTGATTTTAATATTAGAGATTTTACAGTAAAAAGAAAAACAGCAAATCAAGTTATTTTAGGATCAATTTATCAAAATAAGTATAAGGAACAATATATTTTAGAATTTTCAATTAGTGATTTAATCACCACTGAAATGAAAAAAGAAATATTAATATTTGAAAAAAATGATTTTATAGATACTAAATTAAGAAATGATAAACTGCAAGATAAAATTGAAAAGATTTATTTTATTGATAAGGACTTTTTAAATGAAGTAGATATTGGTATGACAGCTTGGTCAAATTATAAAAATGATTTGGCTTTTTATTTATTGAATAAACACGTAAATAAACCTAATTTCCCTATCGATGGATATTATGAATTAGGATGTCTTTATTTGGATGGCATGGGAACTGATATTGATTTTTCAAAAGCTAAAACTCTTTTTGAAAGAGCTTCGAAAATGAATCATATTAGATCTATAAACAAACTAGCAGAAATGTATGAAGAAGGTTTAGTTAATGGGGTAAAAAATTATTCCGAAGCAATGAGATTATATTTGGATGCATCAAATAAAGGTTGTGCTTTGTCAGAATATAATATAGGGAAATTATATTATTTTGGTTTAGGAGTTGATAAGAATTTTTGTATTGCGGAAAAATGGTTTGAAAAAGCAGCTAGTCATGGAGAGCCAAAAGCATTTTTTCAAATTGGGTTTATAAATTTTTTGGGTAATTGTAAAAAAAAGGACCTTAAAAAAGCGTATATCAATTTTCTAGAAAGTTGTGAAACAGAAAATGAAGCATACTTTTTTTTAGGTGAATTACTTTTTCACGGAGGCGAAGGAATCTCAATTAATTACACAGGAGCTTATTTTTATTATAATAGATATATTGATAATATTGAGAATAAATTTGAAAATTATTATTTAGCGAAAAGTCAAATTGGTTTTGCTTTATTGAATGGATTGGGGATTGAAAAAAATTTTTTGGGTGCTTATGATCCGTTATTTGAGGCTGCAACAGATGGCAATGAGGTAGTTTCACAATATAATTTAGGTTTAATGTATCTAAACCTAGTTAATAATATTGATAATAAGAATGAAGCGATAAATTGGTTAAAAAAGGCAGCTGGAAATGGGTATGAGCTTGCAAAAAACAAATTAAAAGATCTAGGAATTGGAGAATAATATATCCTTAATCTCATTTATTACACACACTCATAAAAAGCACTGGATGAATCTCCCTCCCATTCCCCGCCATCCCCTTCTGTCTATGAATATAATCCCAAAACCCAACTCCAGTAATAGTAACCATTTTTCATTCCTCGAGCATAGTGAACGAATGCTTAGGTTCTCCAATATTCATACTAAACCAATCATACACATCTTTAAATTGTTGAAGTCTACTTGTAGATTGTAAATCAGAACACACCGGACTTACAATTTCTGCCACCATTGTGGCATCAGTATTAATATCAGCAATAACAATATGGATGTCCCGGTATTTTTCTTCCGCAAAACCAACTATATAACATTCAATAGAATAGACTGAGGTTTCTGAAGCAAGTCTGGCTTCCGGATTGCCTTCCGGTTTTGGAATACTTATTTGTTCTGGTATACTACTTATTATTATCGTATCAAAATTTACAAATAAGGTGTCGATATCTGAAAGGGTTTTGATGTGCCATCTTTCTTTTCCACAGTCTTGAGCATGAGGAGCAAAATAAAAGAATAGAAAGCAAAGAGAAAGTAATAGCTTAAAGTTTTTCAAAGGAGTAATTTATTGAAGTACACATTAAATTATAACTTGAATCTACTATTCACTTTAAGGTAGGGGAGCAACCTCTAATTTTTTATTAGCCATACTCCCATATTTTTCACAAAATGAAATTAGTTCCTCATTTGATTTAGGCCCACAATTACGGAGTCGCAAAAATGAAGCATTTGCTAAGTAATACTTAATAATTAATTCCAGACTATAAAGTCTTGAATATTCACATACGTTAATTGTCCTTACCGAAAGTAATTCTCTTTTTTTGATTTCGTTTAAAGAAATATCATTGTCAGATAGCCTGGTGTTGTTTCGCGTATAGTTTAACTTAGTAGCATATTCAATTTTTAAGCTTTCAATTTCATCCTGGCAAAAATTAAGTAATTCCTCCTGGGACTTTAAACCACATTTATGTATACGAAGTAAGGAACCATATTCTAAAAAGTAAGTGGCGATACCCGATAAATTTTCAAAGCCAAAGTCTTTACAGATTTTGATAGCCCTGCCAGAGATTAATTTTTGGTCAATAATGTCTTTAAGGGTTAATTTTTCTAATTGATGTGTCATAGTATTTGGGTTTAAGGATTAACTTGATATTCTAATCATATTCCTATTAATTGATCTATTTTTTCTTCTTACAAGAGATCCATTTTTAATGACTCTCCACAGCAAAAGCTTTTTGGCCGTTAAATTTTGGCGAAGCCTTGGAGCCAAAATAGGCCAAAAAGCTGTGCCGCAGGCTTGCATTGGAGAGTCTTGATCTTTTGGTGACTTTTGGATCAAGCCAAAAGTTACTAGGCCTGTCCGGCTATGAGGACAGTTTAGCCAATTGTATGGGGTTTGGATGTAGACCTTCAAGATTAAGTAACAGTCCCAATTACAACCAAATATTTCAAAGCTTATCTATTCATACAAAATCTTATACAACTTCTTCTCAATCTTACACCAAACTTCATAAACATCCCGCTGCGTATTTTCATCAAACAGATCAAGGAAAGCTCTCAATCTTTTATTCTTATAAATTTTGCCCGGATCATCAGGCACTTCAAAAACCATATCTTGCTGGTAGGGATGAGATTGAAAAAATTGGTATCTTAACATTTCATACTCTTGTGTCAATTTACCCATAAATTTTTCTTCAACAAATTGGAAGTATTCTGTTTGCTTTTCTTCTGTGGTATTTTCAGTGTAATTTTTATGAATTAACCATTGATAGACAGGGTACACCATAAATTCATTCTTTTTAGCTGTAACAGGGGATTTAGCAAAATAATCTGTTTGACACCAAAGACAATATCCCGGACAAAAATCTTTTGCTTCTAGCAAATCATAATCATGTTTCAGGCTCATATTGTATCATATGTTAAATCAATAAAACCTAAAGAACAAGCATTTGGCTTAGGTTCATAAAATGTTCTTTCATGCGTATTAAATACTTTACCCTCCAGGTAATTAGAGAATTCTATAATTTGATTAATCCTTATGCTTCTCACAACATCATTGTCTGCAGGATCTACATCAACACCTACGACAAAACCATATACTATTTCCGTGTATTTCATTTTATTAGCAGTAAGATTAAACTTCATACTGATAGGAGCACCCACTTTAATTTCTGATAATAAATTCATGTTGTTAATTTTTAAAATTGTTAAATAATATAATTCCAAAATAGCTTTAATATTCCATCTTTATTTCAATGCAGACATAAAGAGTGTATTCATGGTTTAGCGCCATGTTAAAATCAATACTATCTGTTTTTAAAGCCTTATATTCTGGTAATTATTTATTAACGGTATATTATACCTGTTATTGTAATAATGTATTATTTATAACAAATTATTTTAATAACACTCTTTCCAGGGAGATCAAACTTGGGAAGCATTTTATTTAAAGGAATTAAAAAAGCTTATACAAATCTGTATAAGCCTCTGGTTGGATCCATAAATAAAATGAAAAAGATATTAATTGGTACTCATATTAAGTATAATTAGCAAAGTAAAGTTAATGAGGAAGAATTAAATATCAAAATAATATTTAATATATAGTTTTTGAACCCTGATTCATTTGATTTCATGATATACTAAGATTATTCTTTGGACACGCTATCCTTTAGATATGTTCAACATGTATAGCTCACTGTTCGTAAACTAAGCGCACTAAAATAGTATGTAGAAAAAAAGAAAGCAGCGAATATGAAATCATAGCCCATCCCTTAATCAGACGAATCAGGTTCAACCCCATTTTTGGACATAGAATTCTGAAAATTCTTCAATCCTGTAAATTCTGATTCTTACAAGAATGCATCTTATTCCTGACTACTTATAAATTTATGAAAATTCTGTATATTTGTAAAAGCTATTTAATATATCGAGTAAAATTTTATTTATGAAGACATCAGCTAAATATATATTCTTATTTTCTATTATTTTCATTCTTAATAGATTTATCAATGCACAAGTACCTGTTCAGGTTCAGAATACAACTAATATCTATTCTACCTCATTCTTTAAGTATAATAATACTTTATTTTGTATAGGTCGTACGACAGATTTCTATTCTTATTTATTAAAGTATAATGTAACTGCAGATAGTTTCGAGCTGGTAATGGACTCTGATAACTATAAAACCATGATGTTCCGTAAGGGTGATTGCATATATGAATTTAATAATAAATTATTTATTAAAGGGGCAGGATGGATGTATTTAATGGATCAATCTTTTATTCCGGTTAAAGTAAAAAACTGTGATTCTGATACAGATAATCTTTTTCCACATACTTTAATCGGTGACACATTATTTTTTGGATGTGGCAGTGAAATATGGAAAACTGATTTCACAATTGATGGTACCAAATTTGAAACTGAAATTCCTGGACCATATACATTTCAATTAAATTCTTGTGGTAATATTTTAATAATTGAAACCGGTTATGATAATGATTATGACAATTATCTTTATTCTTTAAATTTAAAAAAGTTCGAGAATTTTAATTCAATAAAATTGAATCATGATACTCGAATATTCAATGAAGCTATTTGTTTTAACAATAACTTTTATTTTAATTGTTATGGAAATGGAACTGATTGTAATATTGATATTGCTGGCATTTCACTAAATGGACTTAATTATGCATCTCAATTTACAGAAGTAAATAAGAATATTTATTATCAGTCAAAGGATGGTGTATATTCTATCAATAATGATACTAAAAATATATCTAAAATTATAAATTCAAATGCGGCTTACAATGGGGTAAGACCACTTGGTCTATTAAAATATAAAGATTATTTGGCCTTCCTTAGTTCCTTAAATGGATTTACTTTATACAGGTACGATGTTAACAATTCAACGATAGATTCATTTAAAATCCTTAATAATGACTATTCTTATTACTCGAACCTAATAACCAAGGATAATTTTATATTTTTTAAAAATAAGAATGGTATCTACAGTAGTGATATCAATAATATAGAAAATACCAAATTAATCTTGGATCCAAAGCAATACAATTTTACTATAGCTGATTCCAGCAATATGGTAATATTTAACAATGTTTTATTTTTTAATGGTACCGTTTCTAATAAAAGGAGTATTTATAAGCTTGACTTATCCAGTATCACTAAAACAGAAAATCTGGTTAATCAAAATTCCTGGCAAATGAGTTATGATCAAAAGCCAAATTCTGATTTAAAATTCAATTGTGACGAATCATCAAATGAAATTGTATTAGAAATATTTGACTTAACAGGGAAATTTATTTCCATGCATCATTATAAAAATACCAGTAGTTTTCAAACAGATATAAGTGATTTAATGCCGGGCTATTATATCAGTGTACTGACTTATGATAATCAGAGGAAGACTTTTAGGTTTATTAAGGCTTTTTAAATTAAATAAATTACAATTAAATCCTAACCATAAAATGAAACATACCTTAATTCTATTTTACCTAACCATCATGGCAACTTGCCTTTTTTCTCAAAAAGAGACATTTCAGAAGATTGTTAATAACACTAATTTGAATGAGATACTACAGACTTCTGATAATGGCTTTATTGCAGTTGGTTGGATTGGTGGACCACTTCCTCAAAGTGTATGTTTATTAAAATTAGATGAGCATGGTGATAAAATATGGTCAAAGTCTTATGGAGAAATGGAAGACGTTATTGCGCTTTCTGTTGACACAACTTTGGACCAAGGATATATACTTTGTGGATGGGCATATGAAAACAATGGAGAATTACCCAAAATGTATGTTATTAAAACTAATGGAATTGGAGAATTAGAGTGGGCAAAGAAATATGGAGGTGCAAGTTTTGAAGCTTCCCGAAAGGTGCGAAGTACTTATGATGGTGGCTATATTCTTTCTGGGGAAACTGACAGCTTTGGTGCTGGAAAGGCAGACATTTACCTGGTAAAAATAGATTCTGAAGGAAAAGTTTTGTGGTCAAAAACTTATGGTGGGCCAAATGATGATATGACTTATTCTCTATGTCAAACCGCAGATGGTGGTTTTGCTATTTTAGCTATTTTGAATATATGGACAGGTTCTCCGGATATCGCAATAATCAAAATTGATTCCCTTGGTAAAACATTATGGACTAAAACTTATGTGGATTCTCATTTTAAATTTGGGAATCAGATAATTCAAACTTCTGATCATGGGTTGGCAATAGGCGGAGGTGATACAGCCAATAATAGTGACTTTTATTTATTACTAACCGATAGTCTGGGAAACTTAAAATGGTCAAGATATTATGGTGCCAATGGATCTGAAGGTGCATATAGTTTAGCTCAATCATCAGATAATGGCTTTATCCTTGCAGGTAATAGTAATAGTTTCAATGGTGGAGATGTTGACCCTTGTGCCATAAAGATTAATAGTTCAGGGGGAATAGATTGGTGCACAAGCATGGAGACTGTAAACACTGGGGTTGCATTTTCTGTCATTCAATCATCAGATGGAGGTTATATTTTAGCTGGCGAGGATTATGAGCTTATAAAGCTTGATTCAAATGGAGATTCACCTTGTTCAGCAACGAAACAAATTGTGACCGCAAAAGAAGCAACAACAATAGTGAGTGATATTTCTCTATTTGAAACTTCACCCAATACAATTACCACAAACAGTGTTTCGGTAATCCGACCTGAAGTAGACGTTACAGTCGTTTGTAATTCAGTTAGGACTAAAAATCTTTTTAGTAGTAAATATTTAGAAATTGTGCCTAATCCTGCTAAGGATTATTTTTCTATAAAATCCGAGAGTTTTGTAAATAATGCTCTTGTTGAGATTTATGATATTTTGAGTAATAAGGTCTATTCTTGTACAGAAAATGTTTTGGAGAATATCGATTGTCATCAGTTACTATCAGGTGTTTATGTAGTAAGAGTAAAATTAGGGGATGCGTTTTATAGTTTGAAATTGATTGTTGGGCGGTAGTTTATTTTTTCTTTGGACACGCTAACCTTTCGACACGTTTTGAACCCTGATTCGTTTGATTTCATGATATACTATGATTTTTCTTTGGACTCGCTACCCTCCTGACACGTTTTGAACCCTGATTCGTCTGATTTCATGATTTACTATGATTTTTCTTTGGACTAGTTAATCTTATACCAATTTTTATCCATGAATCTACTAATTGTTTGATGATCATCCAGATTTATAATAGCTTAGTCTTCAGAGTATTTATAGAATAATTATCAATTATCTACTTTATTAAGTCTTTATACGGATGTATGATTGCATTTAGCTTTTTTAATAGTTATCTTTATATTATATAATAATTTTAATATTTAAGAAAATCCCTGGGCCAAACTCTAAAAATTTATTGCAAATACTTACCAACAATTCTCCAATAATAATTTCTAGTTAAATTTTAAATATGTGTTGTAATAAAAACGGCATTGAAATTTAAAAATATATGCCCACAATCATTGATAACATAGAATTAGATGAAGCCAATGTTGAATTCAACAATGCCATAGAAATTGTCCAACATACTAATAGACTTGTATACTTAACAGGTAAGGCGGGTACTGGCAAAACTACCTTCCTGAAATATTTAAAACAATCAACTTCTAAAAAAACTGTAATTGTAGCTCCGACAGGAGTAGCAGCTATTAATGCAGGGGGTCAAACAATTCATTCCTTTTTCAAAATCAAACCAAGCGTATACATTCCAAATGATAGTAGATTAAGAACTAAATCTGAATCAAATAGTACAGACAAAAGTACTATCTATGATTATTTTAGTTATGGCAAAGATCAACTAGAAATAATTAGGGAAATGCAATTGCTAATTATTGACGAAATTTCAATGGTTCGTTGCGACCTACTTGATATTATAGATAAAATATTGAGAGTTTATAGAAAAAAAATGTTTGATCCTTTTGGAGGTGTTCAGGTTGTTTTAATAGGGGATACATTTCAACTTCCTCCTATTGTGAGAGCCCCCGAATGGGTTATATTGGAAAAGCATTACGATAGGCCCTATTTTTTTAGTTCAAAGATTATAAATGAAATTAAACCAATCTACATTGAACTAAAAAAGATTTATCGACAAAATGAACAAGAATTTATTGATTTATTGAATAAAGTAAGAACCAATCAAATCACATCTATTGAGTTGGCATTTCTAAATAGTAAACTAAATCCAAGCTTTTCTCCAAGTAAAGATGAAAATTATGTTGTCCTCGCTACCCATAATAATATTGTTGACATTACAAATTCTGAAAAGCTAAAAGAGTTAACTTCGGAATTAAAACATTTTGAAGCAATAATTAAAGGTACTTTCCCTGATAATATTTATCCTACAAATAATGACTTGGAAATAAAAGAAGAGGCACAAATAATGTTTATAAAGAATCATAAACTCAAAGGGTATTATAATGGAAAAATTGCAAAAATAAAATCAATTAAAGAGGATGAAATAATTGTTGAGTTTTCCCAAGGCAATGAAATTATAATTGAAAAGGAAACATGGAATAATATTAGGTACATTTGGAATGAAGAAAAGAATATAATTGAAGAGGAGATTCTTGGCTCTTTCACTCAATATCCTATTAAATTAGCTTGGGCTATTACAGTTCATAAAAGTCAAGGTTTAACTTTTGAGAAAGTAATAGCTGATTTAGGAGCAGCATTTAGTTTTGGCCAAGTTTATGTAGCATTAAGTCGATGTACTTCTATCAATGGATTAGTTCTCAAAACTAAAATTGAAGCAAGCGCAATTAAAACTGATCCAAAGGTTTTCTTATTTGCTCAAAACGAAACACCAAGTTCATTAATTTTAGACGAGTTAAATTCAGGAAAAGCAGACTATTATTATAAATTAGCCCGAGAGGCATTCAAAGATGCAAATTATTATTCTGCAATTGATAGTTTATTCAAAGCAATAAATTATCGAAATGATATTGAGACAGCTATTTTTAAAAGATATATTAAAACATCTTTAACAAAATTATTATTAATTAAATCTATATCAGTTAAGTTATTGCATGAAAAGCAACTTGCAATAAAAAATAATTTAAAACTAAATAAAGATAATAATAATCTTAAAATAATTTTGGAACAATGTGATGCTGAAAGACTAGAGTTACACGCTAAAATAAACAAATTGCTCACTGATGCCTCTGTGAATGAAATAAAACTTAAATCAAAAGAAAAGCAAATAATTTCAAAAGATAATGAAGTTGGAGAATTGATCAGTAAAAATGACAATTTAATAACCTCATTATATCAGAAAGATGTAACTATAATAAAGTTAAGAGGAAGGCGGAGAATTATGAATTTAATATTAGCGTTACTTTTGGGTATTATTTTAATGCTTTTATTTTGTTGGCCTCTTATTTATGGAGAAACAATTCCAGAATATTTATTTGGAGCATCTACACAAATTTTAATTAAAAATCAACCAGTTGTTCAAACAAAATATTCTGCCACCACCACTCATACTGGAAAATTACCAATCAATTCATCTACTAATGATAGTAATGGTATTGCGGAAGGAGAAGTAGAAGTTAAGAAAAGTGAAGAAGTAACAATAGTTGCAGAAAATAAAGAAACAAAAACAGAAGTTGATTCAATTAAGGCCTCTAAAATTACGACAATATCTGAACCAATTGCTCCTATGGATGGAGACAAATTGAAAGTAATAAATCCATTAATTAGCAAAGAAGATCTCCTAATTCTTCTTAATAACCTTATAGGTTCAACAGATAATCAATTTTCTGAAAAATTAAATTCATTTTCAGTTCGAAACACTATACCTATAATAGTAACAGGCGATTATAACGAATCTATAATGCTCAAAACATTTATAGAGAATTGTAAACAAGGCAAGTACCGGCATTTTGAAAAGATAATAAATATTTATTTAAATAATACCAATACGAAAATCCAAAAAATAACAGTTAGTTATAATTATTATAAGAATTAATGAGCGCAATTCAGCAAGTTTGCATTACTTATTAAAATTCATTTTCATATTCATCTGTTTCCTCATCTTCTAAATCTATTTCTATTTCCGGCTTTTCATAGCTATTAGGTGTAATGGAGATTTCAGAGAATAAATCAATTTCTTTTTCTTTATTATTATCTTCATAAATTTCATCATCATCTATATCTAATCTATTCAAATATAATATTTCTCTTTTGAGCTGATCATCAATTTGAACTCTCCATCGGCTTTCTAAAAAATTTAGAAGTTTAATTCCTCTGTTTAGAATTTCAGAAGGCCCCCAATCAGATTTATCATATAACTCTTTTTCACAAAAAGAATTATTTGAGTGTCTGATGCATTTTTTTTCATCAAAAGATAAGGCATTAAATAATGCATTCCCATTTGATGATGAAAAATAATGTGCTAATGTTGAAACGCTGTACCATCTGGGATCCCTGTTAATTAGAATAATATTTCCAAGTGTATAACTTAAATACATCTGACCGCTTTTTCCAATTCTATTTAAACAATTTCCCCAATTTTGATTTCTATCTAAAATAAACCTTTTTACTTTTTCAATTTTTTGAGGATCTCTTTTGGGGATTTCAACAAATGGAGGAAAAATCAACTCTAATGTATATTTGCCTTGAATCAGGTGCTCTTTTCCATGTAAAGATTCCTCATATTCACCCATAAAATATTTGATATATTTCCAATTTAAGAAACCTTCATTTGATCGTGATTTTAGCTGATTTATTTTAAAATCATTAATTAAAATATCAGGTTTATCAATTTTAACTACTGGTTCTCTAGTAGATAGAGTTGGATCTTTAAACTTTAACTCAGGCATTAATTTTTTAATAATAATATTTATATCTTTTTCTCCTCTATAGTATTTATTAGCCTCAATTAAGAAAGGTACTTTATTTGTATTAGATCTCATTCCTGCAAGTCCGAATACTAAAAATAAATACCTCTCAATTTCAGTAAGTAATTCCACCAATAAGAGTTCATTTTTATGTAATCCAGCTAAAATTAAAGGTTCAAAAAATGATTTAGGGGCAAGTTTATTAATTTTAGTTAGTAGTAATTTTACTTCTGAGTCAATTTCATTTAAATAGAAATTAGGGAATCTCAAATTAAAAAAACTTTTAGTACATTGACCTAAACTTTCAACATACATTTCAATTTTCTCTAATGATACCTTAGTTGGATCATCTAAATTATTTACTAAATTAGTTTTAATAAAATATTCATCCAACAAATTTTGTTTATATCGTTGCAATGTTGTTGAATTCTGATAATCATGTTCAAAATATAATAACCAATGAATTCTCAAATAATCATCATCACCAATAATACTTTCTTTGTTTTGTGCTAAATCTTGATAAATTATTGTCCATTGGTCATTAATTTTTTTTCTTAATCTATCTTTAAATAATTGATCTCTACCACTGGAAGTTGAAACTAAATGAATTAACCTGTTCTTTAATAATTCTAAGGTAGATAAAGGTTTACCGCGATAATTCATAGTTTCAAATACCGTAAAAATATCTAAGGTTTCAGGAATTTCATAAAAATTAAATTGCAGGTTTTTAATAATTTTAATATATAGTAATAACAAATTATCGACTGATGCAAAATTTTGGATCTTTTCGTCAAAAAAGTTTTTAGCATTAAGAAGATTTTTAGTATATATTGTCTCAGCTTCTGATAATCTTTTTTTAGCAGTTGAATAAATTTGAGATATTAAAAAATCGTAACTTGGCATATCAACCTCATATCCAAAGAAATAGGAATTATCTCCATTATTATTATCAATAATAAATTTTTCTTGTAAAAATGTTGTATCCTCAAATAAATTTGACTCCCTTACAGCCACTAATAAAATCAATATGGTGATTAACCTTTGTTGCCCGTCTGCTATATATAATGGATGGTAAATTTCAGTTATATTATTCTTAAATCTAATTTCGTTTCTAGTGATATGAGCATTTGGGAATTCATTCATCCAGTTAAATAAGCTCTTAATAGGTGGTTTTTGAACAGTAATCATCCCAGTATAATGAATTTTACCATTTTCCAAATTTTCTAAGTCTTCCCATAGAGCATTTATATGTTCATCTTTCCAAGAATATCCTCTTTGGTAATCTGGAATCCGAAAAATTCTTTTATCGAAGATCTCTTCAAGTGAATATAATTTGCTAATACCGTTGCTCATTAATAATTTAATAATAGTAATACATGAGAAAATTTATCATTAAATAATTTATTAAACTTAAAATAACTTAAAGCCTATATCGTAAATGATAACTTATAACGGCCCAACAAAAAACTCTGCCATCAACTCCGCCTGTTTCAATACCGTCTCAATCGCCTTAGATTGCTTATCAGGT
>Ga0193744_1000198_pt1 | contig 17249 bp, 10 predicted proteins | sample L1a1metaG_FD_143056 | JGI IMG/M metagenome (GOLD analysis project Ga0193744, IMG submission 143056) | Soil microbial communities from a riparian zone of the East river system, Colorado, United States - L1a1 | ecosystem: Environmental > Terrestrial > Soil > Riparian zone | place: USA: East River...
ACCTTATTCTTACTGATAAATAGAATAATTACCAGGTAAATTAATAGTATAACAGTAATAATTAATGCAGCTTTATAAATCAGATCACCATATTTGACATAGAAAGTTTCAATATTATTGCAAAGCATTTTTTGTCTTATTACAGCCTGCACTCCATATTGTGTGGGCTGTTGTATTTCTCCTCTTTGATTAATGAATGCTGAACAACCTGTATTAGCCGATCTTGCAATTGGTTTTCTGGTTTCTATTGCCCTTAAAGCTCCTATTTTTAAGTGTTGTCTAAATCCGGGAGTGTCATCCCACCAACCATCATTTGTAACGATACAAAAAGCATTGGCTCCCTCTTTTACATACCCGGTACAGTATTCTCCATAAACAGATTCATAACAAATAACAGGTGCGATATTAGTCCCATTACTTAAAAAACAGCTTCTTTCGGCCTGTGCCGTATAGCCAAATATGGTACCACCAAGTTTATCCACCAAAGGTTTAAAGAAGAATAAAAGATTTTTATATGGTAGGAATTCCGCTCCGGGTACTAGCTTAGATTTATTATAAAACTGGATGGTGTCATCATGTGAACTAATTTGTATTGCAGCATTTTGATAATCAAGAAATAGGGTATCCCCTGAACTCAGTATTTTCTCCCTGATAGCCTTGGGTCTTTCTTCATCAGATTTAAAAACTCTATATGAGCCTATACCTGTTATAAGGTTTAATTTAGGATAGTCATTCACCATTCTGATCATCCATAATAAATTACGATCACTTTCTAATGAATTGGCGTTAACTGATTCAAAACTAGTTTCAGGGAATATGAGATAATCAACTGTGGAATCTAATGCGGAATGGGATAAATCAATAAACCTTTTTAATTGTGTTTTCTCAGGCACTTCAAATTTCTCATAATGTGGCTCCCAGTTGGGTTGTATAACTACAAAGTCTTTTGAAATCCCTTTTTCTTTATAATTTGACCAGATATTTAATGAAAGGAAACTGGGGATAATCCAAATCATGAGATTTAAGACCAGCAGAGTTTTTGCTAATCTTTTCTTTCTGGCTCTCCAGGATTTCCAGACAAAAAAAGATACCAGGTTTGCAAGCAATATTAAAAGACTTCCTCCAGCTACACCGCTATATTCATACCATTGTATTAATGAAGGATATTGTGATAGACCATTACCTAATGTTAACCAAGGCCATGAAATTTCCCAGTTAAGATGATTATATTCAAAAGATAACCAAAAAACAATAAAGCTTATGTATCCAAGACTTTTACCGAGTTTCACTTTTGTAATGTGAAATAATAAAAAGGGTACACTCATAAATAATGAGTTCAGGGTTATTGCTACTATACCAGCCATGAAGGCACTATTGGTCACCCAAAATGTGGTAAGTATATTCCAAAATAAAAAGCCGGTATACATGTATTTAAAAAGGGTAGCCTTTCTTATTACTGTTCCATTTTCAGAGATTAGATCTTCTAATATTAACCAGGGTGCAAAACCAAGTAACATGAGAGGAGTAGTAGGCATTGGCGGGAATCCCAAACTTAATATTAAGCCTCCGGCAAGACTTAATTGTAAATAATACTTGTCTTGTTTGGTTCTATAAAACCAGGACTTAAACAGCACTATAAAGCCAAAAAAACTTGAAACAAATAATATTAAAGGAAAATACCCCCATAGCGGCTTCACCAACATTTCTTTAGCTGAGTAGAATGCTAAAAAAGAACAGGCTAGAAGTAAAAGGATCTTTGGGAGGTTTCGCATTTTATTTTATTGAACAGACATACCGACTGGCCAGTCTTTATTTGGTTGGACAAAACTAAGTTTTCCTTCTGCATTCTGGGCCATTAATATCATCCCTTTTGATTCAATTCCTCTTAACTTGCGGGGTGCCAGATTAGCCAGTACTAATACTTCCTGACCGATTATATCTTCAGGGTTGAAATCAAGTGCAATACCTGATACTACAGATCTTTTTTCATAACCCAAGTCGATTTCCAGATGTAATAATTTATCCGTCTTTTCTACTTTAATGGCACTAAGAATCTTACCTGTTCTAATATCCATCTTATCAAAGTCTTCATAGCTTATTTCGGGCTTTTGCTCTTTTAAAGTAGCAATAGGCTTAGCTTCTAATTCTGTTTCTGGCTTAGGAATATTATTCATCAGTTTTTGTATTTGAAACTCTATTTGTTCATCTGGTATTTTACTAAACAGATGAATAGCATGACCAATTGTATGACCAGCTTCTACAACTGGAAAACCTTCTGCCAGTTTGTCCATCATATTAAGTAATTCTCCTTTATCTTTATATCTTGGCATATTCAGTATATCTGCCATTCTATCTGATGCAAATGGTAGAAAAGGTCTTACTGCTGCTGATAATACAGCTGTAATCTGAATTGCAAAGTTCATTACCACTTTAACTCTTTCAGGTTCTATTTTATCGATCTTCCAGGGTTCATTAAATTGTAAAAGTGAGTTACCTAAACTGGATATCTGCATTACAGTTTTTAAAGCTCCCCTACAGTCAAAACTCATAATTTGAGCATGCATCTCGGAGAGCATATCATATAATGCCAGCATTTCAGAATCATGGTAACTATACTCATCCTGGTCTGATCCACTTACAAATCCTTCTTCCGGATCAAATTTAGGTACCACGCCATTATAATATTTATTGACCAGTACTATTACCCTATTAAAGAAATTAGCGAGGTTATTGACCAGCTCATTATTTACACCATCCTGAAAACCTTTCCAAGTAAACTCACTGTCTTTCTGCTCAGGCATATTTTTTATCATATTATACCTAAGCTCGTCTACTCTACCTTCAAAGTCTTCCAGGTATTCATGTACCCAAACTGCCCAGTTCTTTGAGGTTGATATTTTATTACCTTCCAGGTTCATAAACTGATTGGCAGGGACATTATAAGGTAGAATATAATCACCATGTGCTTGTAATATGGCTGGAAATATCAGACAATGAAAAACGATATTGTCTTTCCCAAGGAAGTGGATTAAAGCTGTATCATTATTCTTCCAATATAACTCCCAGTCTTTCTTATTATCAAGTGCCCATTGTTTGGTAGCAGTAATATACCCAATCGGAGCATCCATCCATACATAGAGTTTTTTGCCTGCTGAGCCCGGAATTTCTTTAGGAACATCCACTCCCCATTCTAAATCACGGGTCATTGCTCTGGGTTCTAGTCCCCCATCTAGCCAAGATTTGCATTGTCCGATTACATGGGTCTTCCATTCTTCAGGGTTATGAAGTTGTTTGCCATTAAGCTTTCCGGTTTCTATCCATTCTTTTAACCATGCTTCATATTTATCGAGTGGAAGATACCAATGCCTGGTTGTTTTCATAACCGGTGTATCACCACTTAATGTTGATTTAGGATTGATAAGATCCTGTGGGTTTAAGGTTGAACCACAATTTTCACATTGGTCACCATAAGCACTTTCGTAGCCACATTTGGGGCAAGTACCTGTAATGTATCGGTCTGCAAGAAATTGCTTAGCAGTTTCATCATAATATTGTTCTGATTCCTTTTCCTGAAACTCACCCTTATTGTATAGATTTAAAAAGAACTCTTGAGCTGTCTCATGATGCAAAGGCACAGATGTTCGGTGGAATATATCAAAAGATATACCCATCTTCTGGAAAGTATCCTTGAACTGAGCATTGTATTTATCAATAATTTGTTGAGGTTCCAGACCTTCTTTTCTTGCTTTTACAGTTATAGCTGCTCCATGCTCATCCGAACCACATACAAATACTACATCTTTACCAATAAGTCTTAGAAAACGTGCAAATATATCAGATGATAAATAAGCACCTGCAAGGTGTCCTATATGTAGTGGGCCATTTGCATAGGGTAGGGCGGCTGTTACCAGGTATCTTTTCTTATCAATCATGCTATAAGGTGGATTACTCAAAGTCGCAAATATAACTGAATATCCTACAACTAGGCTTTATTTAAGCTATTTCATAAGAGAGAAAATTAGATAAAAAAGACATTATATTTTCTACATATTTATAGAGAGTTAACTAAAGGGAAATTAGCTTTTGGTCAATTAGAATGGACAATTAATAATTTACATTGATAATGATGTATTTAAAGATTCATTGTCAGTTCACAGTATCAGTAAGCTAGTTACCAATTGACAATTTTCCATTATCAATTAATTCCATACTCTTCTTCCATCTATAATAACCATCTACACTTAATATTACATACAATACATTCAAGCCACTGAAGAAGTAAGCTCCTCTAATAAAGAATAAGTATGCCATGAGTATGTCTATTATGATCCAATATATCCAGTTCTCTATTTTCTTCCGCACCAAAATAAAGGTATTAATTATTGAAAAGACTGTAGCAAATGCATCAAGGTAAGTGGAGGCGGCTTGTGTATAGTTAGCAAATAACTTACCAGCTATTAATGAGAGAATTATGCCTGGTATTATGATATAAACATGCTGCAAAGTTTTCATAGTACTTATTTCCAACTCATTGTGTTTGTCTCCTCCGTATTTCCATTCATAGATGCCATAAAAGGAAGTTAATACAAAGAATAATTGGAGTAAAGCATCTATGTATAAGTGAAAGTGGAAGTAAGAGGCATGAGCCCAAAGTAAACTGCTAATAATACCCCATAACCAACATAGGTTCTGTTCTCTTGCAGCAGCTATGATATATAGCACTCCAAAAAATACGCCCCCTATTTCTGTATAGTATAGATCCATTTTCGTTGTTCGTTAGAGTCGTTGATCGAAATCGATGTCTGATGTCCTACCCGATGTCCGAATCTGTTCACTGTTCACTAAAAAAATATAGCCTGTGAAATAGGTTACTCCACAGGCTATATTATTATTCAATGCTTCTGCTTATTTAATTTTAAACTGGTAGCCTAATTGAAAAATAATAGCAGACTTTGTACTTGAATCCTGGTTTGATAATTTAACCGAAATATTATCACCTGGTTCTTCAAACCCTTTATCTTTCTTATTACTATCTACTACAGCTTTTACAAATCCTTTCTGCCCTGGCTTGATTGGTGTCTTAGTCCAGTCTAATGTCATACAATCACAACCGGTAGCTTTTTCAATTTCTACATCTATATCACTAACATTAGTAAAGTAATAAGTGAATGCTCTCTTATCTCCTTTAGGTATTACACCATAATTATGAGTTTTATTATCGAACTTTAATATGTCACCTTTAAATGTAGATACTTTAGCTGGTGGCGTTTCTTTAGCTGGTTCAGCTTTTGTTGGAGCTACTTTAGTATCTTTTGCTGGAGTTGTCGGCTTTGCCGGTGCTTCTGGTGTTTTTACTGGAGGAGTAGTTAGTTTTGCAGGAGCATTTGGAGCTGGAGCGGGGTCTTTTTTAGCTTCTTTAACAGCATTTAAGAGTGGGTTATTATTAATAATTACCCCTTCTTCTTTTGTACCTTTAAGTCTTTTCTTTTCTATTTTGATCGCAGTTGGTCCGGAAACTATTTTAAATTCTGTTCTCCTGTTAAATCTGTGTTCATCATCAGTACATTCTACTCCATTGGCACATTTATTCAGGATCTTAGTTTCTCCATATCCTACTGCATTAATTCTTGTGGCTACTATTCCTTTTGATACTAACCAGGTTTTAGCTGAATTAGCACGTCTTTGAGATAATTTCAAGTTATAGTCATCATCACCCCTTGCATCCGTATGTGAACCTAATTCAATAACCATATCAGGGTATTGTTTCATTAGATCAAAGATTAAAGAAAGGTCTCCTTCAGCATCCTTAAGGATCTTGTCATCATCATAATCATAGTAAATATTATTTAAGCGGATAGATTCTTCAGTACTGTAGATTTCATATTCTGGTTCTTTAGGTTTAAGATTAACTTTTTTGTTATATACCTCCGACTTACTTAACGCTACCGTATTTATACCTTTAATAGTATCAGGATAATATCCTTCTTTGGTAAATATTAATGTATATGTTTTTTCCAGAGTTAGCGGGAAGCTACTTACATTGGTTTTGCCAGTGTTCTTTGTATCGGTCATACCCATTTTACCACCGGTCATATCAACCAATTGTACATCAACTCCCTGCACTACTTTATTACTGGAAGCATCAAATACAGTAGATATTACTTCTGCTTTATATTTCTCAATATTATACATGTAAATATCATCACAACAGGTTTTGCTTTTAATAGATTTTCCTTCCGGACGATTGGATACCAGGAAGCCTGTATATCCTTCTTTATCATTAGAAAAATACATGTCATCAAAGCTAGTGTTATATCCTTTACCTAGATTAACAGGTGTACCCCAGTTAGTACCGCTCCAGCTGCTGGAGAATATATCAAATCCTCCTAAGCCCGGCCATCCCGTCGAGCTGAAATATAGTTTACCTTCTTTATAAAATGGGGTTTCATCATCTCCTACAGTATTTATTTCTTTGCCTAAATTGACTGGATCACCAAATGCATTATCAGATTTCCGGTTGGCATAATATATGTCAAACCCACCATAACCACCTGGCATATCGGAAACAAAAAACAGTACTTCTCTTCCGAATAATTCGCCTATCATAGGGTGCTTACTTAAAAAAGCACCATTAATACCTGCAACCTCTGTAGCAGCTCCCCATCCATCTGTGCTGTATGAAGCTACAAATATTTTACTTTCAGTTACTATATTTCCGGTTAATGAAGCTCTTGTAAAATACATTGTTTTTCCATCTCTGGAGACACATGCATTTCCATTATGAAATTCTTCTCTGTTAACCTGGGGAGTTATAGGTACAGCTGCCCCCCATTTATCTCCATCTCTTTTTGAGGTAAATATCTTTAGATAATAGTCACCTTGTTTGCCATTTAATGTTACTGCAGAATCGCTATGTAAGGAGGCAAAATATAACTCACTACCATCAGAAGATAGATAAGGTGATAATTCTGAGGTTGCTTTGTTAATATTCTTACCTGCATTCTCTACTTTTAGTCTTTCATTAACAGGAGCTTTGGGTGCCATCTGACAACCTTGTAATTCAGCTTCTGCCAGGGTCTTTAGTATAGGGTTTTGGGTAGTCTGAATAAACTCACTAAACTGCACCATGGCGTCTTCATATTGGCCATTCATCTTAAGAGCTCTTGCATAAGTAAACTTCTCTTCTGCATACTCATTTTTCTTATCTCTTCTAAATCCCTTTGCATACCAATCAGCTGCTCTTTTATAATCGCGAAGTTTAAATTGTAATTCAGCGATCTTGAAAGTAGAATACTGATCTTTCTTATTTTCATCATTTAATTTCTCAAACCATTCAAGGGCATTGTAATAATCCATTGAATCATATCTTTCTTCAGCGGTGGTTAGCATTACCTTGGAAGTTGACCGGTTCATAGGTTGACTAAAAAGCTGTGAGGCTCCAGAGAAAACTAATACCATCATCATTAAAGCATATCTCTTCATATCTACTGATATATTATTGTGTTCTTTTTTAATAAATGTATAATTAGAATCGAGGGCAGAATATTACAGGGTTAACTTTAGGTTTTTTGTAGATCTTACCTATATAAGAAGCTGCTATCTCGTAACCACCATTAAAGTTACTTGTAACTGGTGAAGTATTCGCATCCCATGCAAAACCTACTTTAATATTATCATAGTCCATACCTAGCAATATTTCTGCATTTCTACCTACTCTGTAACCGAGTCCAAAATTCAGTTTAACATTCTTTTCTTTTGTAGTAATAAGTTTATATCCACCCATCATCTGAACATCCGCTTCGCTTTGTGTGCTAATAGCCTGGTATAAGAATGTCGGAGAGAGTGTCCACTTTTTGTTTAAATCAAAATTAAATTCCCCTGATCCACTATATCTTTGTGGTAGGTTTATTTCATCTTTAGTACCTGAGCCACCAAAGCTTACTTTTGGATTATTAATGTGGTTTACTGAAAAACCTAACACCATTGAAGTCTGATTATTCATTTGAGTCTTAAGCATTAAGCCTGCATTTATATCAATAAAACCGGCTTTATCGCCTAATGCATGATCCTGGCTTTTGATCATCATGTCAGGATCTAATTCCTCATAGAACTTAATATCACTTCCTGTTAACGATACTGTTCTGTTTTGCTTACCTCCCTGTACACCTAAAGTCAGGATGGAAGTACCTTTCTTATTTAATGCAAAATGGTATGCTACAGAGCCCATAAAAGTTGAACTACCTAATTTAGCTTTACCGGCTTTATCAGAAATAAAAGCACCGCCTATACCTATCCAGTCTGATTTCCTGAAACCTGTAATGATTGGTGCGTCTATATAAAATAAGGGAGTTGAAAATGGAGAAATAACACTTGCCCATTGGTTTCTATATATTCCCCCTATCCTATAGGTACCATAAAAGGCACCTGTATTCGCTGGGTTTAAAGATAGAGGAGACATATTATATTGCGTAAAATGAATATCTTGTGCAATACTTGTCAAGCTACCTAGGCAAAAGAGGATTAATATTAAGGTCTTCAAAAAACGCATAAAGATTATATTTAGTAATTAAGAAGCGAAATATAAAGATTTTTCTTTAAGCAAAGATACATTTTAACTTCAAAAATCATACATACTCATTAATTTGTACGCTATTGCTGCTTGAAAGTTAATTCTCTTCGCTTTCTGCTTTGATAATATTGGCAACTAAGCTAATAATGCCTTCCACATTTTGAAGCTTCATACAATTAAAATGTCCTTTGGGACACTTATTATACCCTATTTTTGAACACGGACGGCATGATAAATGATTCACTTCAAATGTATGATTCAGATCTTTCTTTTTATTGCCATAATAAGGATACATTCCAAAATCAGTTACTGTATTTCCCCATATAGATATGATGTTTCTTTGCATTGCAGCTCCTATATGCATTAATCCGGTATCTGGGGTAATTAGCAAAAGGGAATTTTTAATAGCCACTGCAGAACCACCAATTGAAATTTTACCTGCCAGGTTTACTACATGGTTACTGGTATGTTTAACTATTAGATCCCCAAAACCTATATCTTGTTTTCCACCTAATAATACAACAGGCATTTTTATATTGTTTAATACTGATGTATAGATGTCCAAAGTAGGTATTTTCGTTGCATGGGCAGCTCCAATTGCCACAGTTAAATACTTGGTTTTATCATTAAACGGTAATCCTGGAAATGCCCAAAATGCATCCTCATCTTTATCACTGGTAAAATAATCGAGACCTAAACCGTCATCAATGACATGCAACGGCTGTAAAGCTTTAAAATACCGGTCAACAAGATGTAATTTGGGTAATCTATTTATCTTAAGAGCAGTTAGTAACCATTTTAGGAAATTCATTTTGTTAAATGTAATATGTTTAACATCCAGTTTCCTGGTGAAATAACTGCTGCGAATATTCTTGTGCAGGTCAATAATAAGATCGAAATTCTCTCTTTTAAGTTCTCTAACCAGCTTGGTTTTACTATCCCTTAATTTATGGATAGTATGGATATAAGGATTGTTCGATAAGATGCCGGCATAAGGAGCCTTTATAAGATAATGTACCTCGGCATGAAGTTGCTCATGAATACATCTGATAACAGGTGTTGTCAAAACAATATCTCCAATGGAGCTAAATCTGATGATCAGGATTTTCATAATTAAAATAACAAAATACCCTCCGGGTGAATATATCCGGAGGGTATCTTTATGCTTAACTTAAAAGGGTTAATTCTTTATAAACCTGGATGTTTGTATCGACTTCCCAGCCTGAATTCGTACAAAATAATTACCCGGGTTTATATTACTTACATTTATAATTTGATCAGCACCAGATTGTGTTGCTTCAAGTTCATTTGCCAATACCTGTCTGCCTAAAGCATCAAAAACCTGGATAACTCCTTTCTCTGTTGTTTCCTGACTTGTTATTCTTATTTGTCCGGATGCAAGTGTTGGATTCAATGACCAGTTTTGCTTTGTATCTAACTGTTCATTTGTAGCTATGTTAATATCTCTGATTCCATTTGCAAACCAATTTCCCCATCTGGCATCTGTAAATATATTACCCTTGGAGTTAGCATAAGTTATTTTATTAGTACCCAATTTAGCAAATCCTATATTGTCTGTAATGGTGTTAAAAATAATATAATCATCTAGTTTTGAAAAGCTTGGATATCCAACTTCCCCCTGGTTAATAATAAAACCATAATCTCCTGTTTCGATATTGGCATTTACAATATCGTTTTCATTTGCTGTTTCATCTACAAAATCAAAACCTATTATATAAGGAGAGTTTTTAGAAAAACTTGGGTTTCCTATACTTGTATTCTCTGCCAGGCCATTAAAAAGTTTACTGATTTCACCATCTCCATATTGGGTAGTATTTTTATCAAAAGCTCTGATAAAGCTTATATCCCAATATTCAATTATATTATTATTGGCATCTTTAATTTGATTAAGTGCATCATACATTACATAGTTACCACTATAGTCCCAATCTAATACATCAGGATAAAGAACATCACCAGTAGTAACGCCCTCGGTATAGGTGGGATTAAACAGTGTGAATGTCTTCCAGCTTTGAATAGTATAATCGTATACCCATAGTTCATTTATACCTTCATCTGTTATAGCTGCAAATCTTTTACCATCTTTAGAGATGGCTACATTGGACCATATCGCATCATTACTGATTATTACATCCTGAACATTACCATTAGTAAAATTTATTACAATGGCATGAATCAATTTATCTGTACCTACATAAAAAATAGCAGACCCATCATCTGTAACACTGAATTTATTAGCAGGGCTTATAGACGATATCTGTTGAATACTTGAAAAATTTACACCTGATCCTAAATATACGTTGGCAAAATTCTGGTCAGTTGCGACTATGAAATCTGCTCCGGGATTTGCTGGTAAATCCTTTAAATAGCTTGTTCCACCTGGGTCACCACCACTTCCTATACCAACTTGTGTAAAGGCATTATTAGCTGCAGTTACAACTGGAGAGGCTGCACCATACAGATCTTTAGCTGCTTGTACTACCGCTGCTCTTTCATCTATAAATACTGATGACTTAACCAGGTAGTCGGTTAATGCCTTATAATAAACTTTCTCCGCTTTATCTTTATCTACATTTACATTAGTCGCAAATAGATAATATGCATAGTTAGGTATTCCACTATTTATGTGTACACCACCATTATCCTGTGTGCCGGTATATTTTTCGTTTACATGCTTTGGTTGCCATCCCGGGTCACCTAATTGTGATCCACCATTATGAGGGTTGGACATATCCCTTAAGGCGCCTGAAGGAAAAGAACTTAATTTCACTACACTTTCTCCAATAGTCCAGTTTTGCCTTTCTATCATAGCACCGAAAATATCAGCATATGATTCATTTAAGGCACCAGATTCATCCTGGTATTCCAGGTTAGCAGTAGTGCCTACTACTCCATGGGACATCTCATGACCACCCACATCAAATCCGCCGGCTAATGGTTTAAAGTCAGTGGCACCATTTCCATAAAACATAGCAGCACCGTTCCAGTAAGCATTATCAAGACCGCCACCATTTTCATCGGCAATATTAGCAAAAGCCAGGATGTTGCCACCTTTGCCATCTATACCTGTCCGGTTATGTGTGTTTAAATAATATTTATAACATTCTGATGAATTCCAATGAGCTGATACAGAGGCTTTATCAGTCCATGAATTATTATTTGAATTAAATAAATTATAATTGAAGTTTTGACTGCTGGGGCTATTATTAAGACCATCTAAGGTTACTATCGCACCATCAGGGCTATTTGGCATGGTGGAGCTTGCTCCTTTGAACATTGATTTAGTAGCATCTTCCAGGTAAAACTTTGAACCTACTTGATATACATCCAGTTTGCGAGATACATTGTTTAAGTCAATAGCATTGGCTGTATTTGGACCATCTAATGGACCTTCACATTCCTGATGATTATGTGCATAAAAGCCACATAAATTATTGTATGAATGAAGTATCTCACCAGTCATGGCATCTACAAAATACTCATATCGTTTGATCATATTAGGATATACCTGTACATGCCAGCATAATCTTTCCAGTTGCTCATTTTTGTTAAGATGATAAATAACAAGCTCAGTGGTAAATTGCTTGTGATTTTCAATATAGTTTAACTCATCAGCCGGCATTAGCTTAAACTTGGCGATCCTGCTCACATCATTCTTAACTATTTCATTAACTGCCACTTCATTTATTGCAGGTATTGTATTCTCGATTTTTGGAGTTGTATAATACCGGCCATTAGCCATAAATGGGCCATTAGCATCCAGGTGTACTTTGTATTGTGCACCATAGACAAGTATATTATTATAGTATTGATCAAAGCTAAGGTGCGCTACTTTATTTACATCAATAGTGCTGGAAACCAAAACAAATTCATTATCTGTATTTCTAATTTGCATAGGTCTGGACATGGCTTTCAGATATTGTTTAGCCATGAGTTCCGGTGTATTCTTTTCCAATTTATCTGCAGCTAATCTTCCATCTATCCATAATGGCAAACCTGAAGTCGACCAACTGGTAACCTGTGGCCCACCCGGAATACCAGCCGGAAGATGCATTCTATTCATCGGTTTAAACTTAGGGTCCTGGTCAAAAATATTAGTAGCCCCGGGTATTCCATTTGGAAGAGGATTTACAGGTACAATTTTGCTAATATCTATTTTCCCAATATTACTGTGTTTTATATTTTTAAACTTAGATTGAGCCATAACACCTGAAGCTAAGCCTAAGCAAACAAAGAGAAGGAGTAAAATTTGTTTCATAACTATTTTGATTTTGAATTAAGTAATTGATAAAAGTCTCGATAATAGGTCTTCAGTTCTTTTGATACAAGGGTATCACTAGTTGACCAACTTATTTTGTGTAATTTATCCCCATTTTTTAAACTGATATAATGGGTAAGATTTCCGGGTTTATCATAGGTATACTTATCCCACTTTTTCTTCCAGGGTATTTTATAAAGCTTCTTTAATTTCTTAACATCAAGACCTGTTATCTCTTCTGTTTTGTTAGCGGGGAAAATCTGTTTAAACACTTGACCCGATGCACAAAGTATAAAAGAAGTTTCAATACCTGAAAATCCACCCGATTCTCCAATAATTATCTGTTTATCGGGCAGTTGAGCTGAAGTATACTTAATAGACTTACATGATAAAATGGCTATTAAAAGCAGAAAAGCATATTTCCCCATAGTAATTATCAGCTAATTTTCAATAGAGATCAAAGTTAGTAAAAAATGCTGTTTGGCAGTATGGATAATACAAAATTATGGGCAAATGGGCCTTCTACAAAACACTGTGGACAAAATATTACAATTTCTTAATTCGCTTTTTTTAAAGACTAGCTTGAATTTTAGTAAGAAGATAATTACATAAAGCTTTAGTGAAATGCCGGGTTAAGGTAGAGTTACTGCCGAGTTATAGCCGAGTTACTGCCGAGTTAGAATTCTAACTCGGCAGTAACTCGGCTATAACTCGGCAGTAACTCTGCTATTACTCAGCATTTACGGCATTGGATATTCAGTAAAGAGTAAATAGAATTTAAATTATTGCTAAATGAATAAGATAGATATTTAATAAAAAACATTATTAAATATGATTACCATTTAAGCAAATAATAATTTATAATTATTGAATCTACTGGAAGTAAAAAACAGAAAAAATGACTAAATTAAGTCTATAAGATTAGACTTGAAATTAAAAAACAGGCATATAACCCTACATTTAATTATTAAAAAAAGCGTGACAAAAAGAAATGTCGTTTAGGCATAGATACTAGATAGGTTTATAATCTAATATGTATTACTTATAAAACACTAACCATTAACCAATAAACATTAATTATTACTTAGCTGCCAATTCCTTCACTTTTGCTTCCAACTCTACTTCATCACCAGGAGTATAACCATTGTGGATATGAGCAATATTACCAGCTTTATCTATCACAACTGTGAATGGCACACTCTGACCACTGAGGGCAGTTAGGAGATCTTTATTTACATCAGAATAAACTTCAAAGGTCCAGCCTTTTTCAGCAACCATAGGCTTTACCTTCCCTAAAGTCCTTCTATCATCTACAGTTATTGCAAACAGATCACAATTATAAGATTTCTTCCAGCTTTCCCAAGACTCTGCTACTGCATCAAGTTCCTTTTTACAAGGAGAACACCAGGTAGCCCAAAAACTAATGATAGTTACTTTTCCAGGTTTGATACAATCTTGTAATGTCAATGATTTGCCATCCAGATTCTTAATGGCAGTTGTAGGAATAGAGTTTTGAGCACCAAGGAAGCAAACAGAACACAGTAAAGTAAAAAGCAGGAAGAGGTTTTTCATTAGTAGATTTAATTGATCAAAAAATATAAGTGTTACAAATCTAATACTTTGTCATATTCTATGCATGAAAATTAATTATCAATGCTCATTGTTTAACTATAATTTAAGTAAATTGCCCCGCAATATTAATTTTAGAGGTGAAATTAAAAAGACTATGACAAACAAAATGATGCCAGGGAATTTACTGCTGTTCCTTTTTATATTTATTATATCTTCAGTTTGTGCCCAAGATCCTTTGGCTGGTAGATTCTCAGGGAGCCTTCAGGCCAATGGCAATTTCTTTATCAAGGATTCTTTAATTGGGGCTTATAAAACTCCTCAATATGAAAGTAAAAAATTCGGATCAGAATTGTGGCTTAATCTGAATTATAATGCTAAGGATTTTGATATGGGTCTTCGTTTTGACATGTTTAACAATTCAAATATTGTTAACCCAAACGGGTCTTTTACCGGCCAGGGAATAGGAGTGTGGTGGATACATAAAAAGGTAAATGCATTTGATTTCAGAGTTGGTTATATCTATGATCAGATAGGAAGCGGTATTATTTACAGGGCATATGAAGACAGACCTCTTGCCATTGATAATGCTTTATATGGAGCAAGGATGTCATATGATATAAACCAGGACTGGAAGGTAAAAGTATTTGCAGGAAAGGTAAAAACATTCTTTGCTTATTCTGGTCCAACTATAAAAGGTGGGAGTATTACCGGATTTATTACCGGAAAAGAAGGTTCAACATGGTCGCTTGCCCCGGGAGTGGGTTTTGTAAATCAGACCTTTGATGATGAAACAATACAACAGATAACAGCTAATGTAAGTACTTATACACCAAGTGACGGTATCAATTTATACCATAATACCTATGCCGGATCAGCTTTCAATACCTTGACTTATAAAAACTTATCACTTTATATTGAAGGAGCCTATAAATACCATGATGTCTATAGAGATGCTACTGCACCACTTACCTTATGGGATGGCACGGTTACTGCTGGTAAGTTTAGAGATGATCCTGGGACTGTATTCTTTGGCTCACTTACATATGCTGCTGATAAAATCGGAATAACTTTAGAAGGTAAAAGGACGGAGAATTTCCGTTACAGGATTGATCCGTTTGCAGAAGGTAACTTTGGTGCTATCAACTATATTCCTCCAATGGCCAGACAAAATACATACCGTTTGACAGCATTTTATAGCGCTGTAACCCAGGAATTATCAGAGCAGGCATTTCAGATGGATGTGACCTATTCTTTAAATAAAAAAGTAGGGCTGTTAGTAAATGGCAGTTATATAAATGATCTGGAAGGTAATTTATTATATAGAGAAATTTATACTGAAGCCCAGATAAAACCAAATACAAGTTGGAATATAATTGGAGGATTACAATTGCAGAATTACAATATAGATGTTTACCTTTCTCATAAAGGAGAACCAAATGTAAAAACTATTGTGCCCTATGCAGATGTACTTTATAAAATGAATAAAACTAAATCTATCCGCCTGGAAGCCCAATATATGTCAACAAAGCAAGACAGAGGTAGTTGGGTATATGCATTGGTTGAAGTAGGAGTAGCACCCCATTGGATTTTTACAGTTTCTGATATGTATAATCTGGCATCTGATGAAATAAAACGCTTAAAACCAGAGTTAAAAAACAAAACGCACTATTTCACAGCAGGACTTGTTTATAATGCAGGAACCAATCGTTTCTCCCTAAATTATGTCAAGCAAGTAGACGGGATTGTTTGTTCGGGAGGAGTATGCAGATATGAACCTGCATTTAGTGGGGTAAGGTTAAATATGCTTTCTAATTTTTAAAATATAATATCTTCAATTATGAGAAATATTTTATTCATACTATTAACAGTTTCCTTTTTGGCTTGTGAAAAAGATCCTATTAAAATAGTTTACGGTCCACCCAGTAATACAAGTGATCAAAAAGTATTAATGGAAGAATTTACTGGGTTTAATTGTACTTTTTGCCCACAGGGAAGTGATGATATTACTAGCCTTATATCTTTAAACCAAGGTAATGTTATAGCCGTTTCTATACATTCCGGTTTTTTTGCTATGCCTAATCCCCAAAAAAATAAATATGATTTTAGAACAGTTGATGGGGATGCTTTATATACACTTTTAGGAGCAGGCGGATTCTATCCTGCTGCAGCAATTAATCGAACCGGATTTAGTACTACACCTGAAGGTGGATTAGTTAATAATCAGACAAGTTGGGCAGGCGACATTAATACTTTAAGGGAAAATCCTGCTGCTGCTGGTTTATCAATAGAAACTAGTTATATTAGTGTCACCAGAGAGTTAAAAATTAAACTGACAGGTATAGCCAAAGCAGATTTTAATGAAAAGTTATTGGCCAATATTATGATTACTGAATCAGGGATTGTTGACTGGCAAAAAGATGCAAGGGTTGAAACACCTGTAAAAGGAGAAAATGCAAGTTATATACACAATCATGTATTTAGAGATGCAGTAACCCAAATAGCAGGCGATGATTTTGTGACAAATCCTTCTAAAGGTCAGACATTTACAAAGGAATATACCTATACTTTATCAGGTGCCTGGGTAGCAGAGAATTGTGAGGTGATAGGTTTTATTACTTCTTCATCTAGTGGTAAGGTAATTCAGGTGAATGAGGCAAAGGTAGTTCATTAGCTATTACCCTAAAATCTTGACTCTTACATATGGGGGCGATTCGTGAATCAGTAGTGTCCGGGGAAAATAAAAAAAGTATAAAAAAATAGGAGACCTAAGTCTCCTAAATAGTTAGTTTTGAGTTACTACACAAAAAACGAACTATGAGCAAAAGTACA
>Ga0193744_1000199_pt1 | contig 17205 bp, 11 predicted proteins | sample L1a1metaG_FD_143056 | JGI IMG/M metagenome (GOLD analysis project Ga0193744, IMG submission 143056) | Soil microbial communities from a riparian zone of the East river system, Colorado, United States - L1a1 | ecosystem: Environmental > Terrestrial > Soil > Riparian zone | place: USA: East River...
CTAGGTCCTTTAAGAAAGAATCCAAACTGATCATTAAAATTAGAACAGGTATATTCTTCATATTCTTCTGATCCGAATACATAATTGAATTGAATATGGTTTGTGCTGGAAATAAAATCGAATTCTATTCCTCCTGCATCAAATATGGCTGCTCCCAGTGCCAGGCTTACCAAATCAGGATCATTTCCTCCTCCACCGGCTCCTGTTGCCCCTTCTTCTGTATTGGGCCCATTTGCAGTGCTGCATGAACCTGTGGTTAAGAGCACACCTGAATCTATTTTTACTGAAGAAGCTCCTGATTCAAATTTGCCAACTTGCTCAGGTCCGCCAATTCTTTTTATATTGAATACCTGGATAGTTGTATCTCCCAGAAAAATATCTTTAATTAATATGGTGGCGTTGGTATCTGCTGTACCGATTAATGGACCAGGCAATCCGCTGGTGCTTATTTGATCCTGTGCCAGGATTGATCCGGTAATTAAGATGAATAATAAGATAAATTGGAAACGATTATATTTGAGTTTGGATGGGTACATATAAATTTTGTTTTCCGATGTCGGATATCTGATGTCCGAAAAACTACAGCAATTTCTATAATTTAGACCACTACCTATTACATCGTATGTTGTATATCGTATATCGTATATTTTTATCTATTTATCTTAATAAAACTCACTGCCACCTTCCCCAACTCATTTTGCCCTACCCACCAATAATATCCTGCAGTTAGTGAAGAAAGATCAATTGAAAGAGGTAATATGTTATCTTTATTGGATGCCATTATTTTAAAACCTAATAAATCTATAATTGACCATTCCTTAAGGATTAACTGGCCGTCAGCACTAATATTTAATTGTTTTGTAGCCGGATTTGGGGATGCTTTTAAGGTATAATTATCTAAAAGATTATTGGTAGCAGTAATGACCATAACATGGGTTATTATTAAAGAATCGCAACCATATTGGGTAGTTAAGTTTTCTACAAAGGTGGTGTCGGTATTAATAACAAAACCTTTAAAAATGCTTCCTTTCGAAACGCTTATATTACTTATTTTTTGATATTTAGGGTATTCTTTTATTGTAATGTAGATTACACTATCACAGCCCAAAGCTTGAGGAATAGTCGCTATATAGTCTCCTCCCTTATTATAATTTTGATTAGCAATGGTGACGAATTCTCCAGTACATATGTTAAAGAGGGTGTCAGAAACATTTTTGATAGTAACATTATAATGGTAATGTTTGCACTGATTGTTTTCCTGAGATAAAAAGTCATATATACCAGCGGTAGAAATTTGCTGATTATTAATTATTAATGTGTCATTATAACAAATTGATGTATCTATTACTATAGCCGGCAACATAGCAATGGTAGCAGTATCAACTGTAGCGACACCAAATCCTGAACCTTTACATCCAAAACTGCCTTCGACATAATCAATTGTATAATTTCCATCTTGTACAACATGCAGAATATATGGATTGGTGCTTATATTGAGAATGGGCATTTGCGGATAACCATCTCTTAAATAGTAAAGGTTCCATGGGCCAAGGCCGGTGAAATTCACAGTTAAGAGTACCTCGTTTTGTAAAATCGGGAAAGGACATAAAGTACCAAAGCCTTCGATTTGAGCAGTTGGATTTTCAGTTATTTTGACCGATAGTTCAGTAGTTGCAGTATTGCCACATGCATCAGTAACGGTGACACTATATTTTGGAGGGTCAGAAGTTAAAATCTGAATAGTCTTGTCGCTTGCACCATTACTCCAAAGGTAGGTATAGTTCCCGATTCCGCCGTCTGCACTGGCAGTAATGTTTCCGATACTGTCATTTATGCAAAGGTAACTTTCGGAAGTATCAATGCTTATCGAATACGTATCATTGATATAAAATGTAATAGTATTTGACCCGTTTGAGCAGGCATTATTTTGTGTAAATATGATGGTTTCAGTTCCTTCAGGTACAAAATCCTTGAGGATATGAATGTCAAGAATATATTCATCCTCACCGGCCGGAATTGTTACAGTTGAGGGTAGATTGGAATAATCTAATCCTTCTGTAGCGGTTGATGCCTGATCAATTGTCAGCGGAATTATAAGATCCTGATCAAAATTTATATTATTCACCCTTTTAAAATGAATATATCCATCATTGCATGATTCATACAAGGTATCGGTTTGTGAATTTCCAGTAAAGACTTCAGTATAATAATTACTTCCTGTATTTAAAGATTTAGCTTCAATAAATACACCTGAGTCAAATACCCCATCACCTGCATCTCCGACTACCATTTTTAAATGATATTTCTTACAAGGTATGACTGTCGCTTCAGCAGTTAACACTTTGGTAAAACCATCATATTGAACATCCGGACTTCCTAACGGATTGGAAACATAGAAACCAGCATAAGCCAAAGTACCAAGAGGTAGAGTACAATTGGCAATAAAACCAAACACACCAACGCTTCCCTGATTTACAGTATTGATCCTAACTGGGATATCCGTGCCCGGTATAATCGCAATATTTCTAGCAGTATCATTTTCGGCTGTCAGGAATAATCCAAATACATCATTAAACTGTGAACAGGTATATTCTTCATACTCTTCAGAGCCAAATACATAGTTAAATTCCAGATTGGAAGAAACTGGGATAAAATCAAATTCTATTCCGCCTGCATCGAAAATGGCTGCACTTAATGATAGGGTTGAAAGGTCTGGGTCCGATCCTCCACCTCCTCCACCAGTAGCTCCTCCTGCATTATTAGGCCCAGAGGCTACACTGCATGATCCGGATGTAATAAGTACTCCAGATTCCATATTAATAGAAGAGCCACCTGATTCAAAAGTTCCAATTTGTTGGGCTCCTCCAATTGCATTAATATTAGAAACTTGGATATTCGGGTCCCCCACTAAAATATCAGTGACTAAGCTGTATATGGCTAAGCTTGAACTACCAATTAGTGGACCAGACGGACCTCTTGTATTAAGATCTGAAAGATGTTTATCCTGGAAAGCTGATTCGCCACGATGTGAAACTGAAAGATAGAAAGCCAACCTGGATTTATAAGGATTAACACAATTGGGGTTTATACTTAATATCAAACTATTTGAATAAGCTGTGAATTCGAAGCTTGATGAAAAACTTATCTTATTATTGTTTACATCAAACATGGAAACTTCAGGACTGCAGGCATTTACGACATCATCTTTATTGATATTGATCATGTAATTTTCACCTACTTCCAGGTTTGAGATTTCGACGGTATTCAGCTGAGGAGGTAAAAGTAAGAGGCTTCTTTTATTGCCTTCAACAAGACTGATCTTGTGGGCAGTAGAGAAGTTTTGCTGAACCTGTGCATAAATATTAGGTGTGTTAAAACCAAGAAATAAAAAGAAACTTATTAAAATGAATTGGGTAAATTTTAATGATTTCATATGCCTGAGAATTGATTGTTATAAATATTTAATTGGCAATATACCTGTTCAATAAAGTATAGTTCTTAATACACCAAATATAATAAATTTAATTAATAAATATGCCCCCATTGTAAATTCGGTAGGTTTTGGAGGAAATTCGGCAGGGTTTGGGGAAAATTCGGCGGAAATATATTGTTTAGTGTTTAGTGATTAGTTATGGAGTGAGGAGTTTAGGGCGTGTCGAGAATGGAAATTCTTGTAGGTTTGAGCTTGAGCTTGCTTCATTAGCTGTATTCCAGTGTATTGCAATTTCGTTATATAAAAGTGGATTAAAGAGTGGCTTTACTTCAAGGTAATAAGTAGACCGAGTATTTCCCCAGCGGGGTTAAATGTCAATAGCACAAAACCAAAAAAGTAAACTAGCTCCATAGGAGCTTAACAGCGCAGTTAAATTGGAGTCCATTTTCACCATGCCCATTTAATTTCTAATATAAAAACTAGACTGGCGGTTCAAGGTTTCGCTCCGCCGGAGCGAGTCGTGTTGGTTTGTATTTTTCTATTAAGATTTAACCCCATTGGGGATATTCGTGACAATCAGTCGTTACTGGGCAAGTTCGTTTTTTATAGAATATGCAAGAAATAATTGTAGGGGCTGACCCATGTGTCTGCCTTTCTGCAGAATATCCAGACTTGTTAATTCTCTTTGGTTTTACCAGCATGAATATTCTGCACATAGGGTGTACATATTTTGCATGAAGGCGGGTACACTGTTAACTGTTTACTCAGATTTAAAATATTCCCTTACCATCTTAACTACTTTAGGAGTTGTCACTTTTAACAACTCATCATCTGATATTGCCATGATCTTTTTAAGGGAACCGAACTTCTTTAATAGTAGATCAGCTGTTTTTTCACCTATGCCCGGTATGTCTGTCAGGTTGGTTTTGATAAAATTCTTGGATCTGAGATCTCTGTGAAATGTAATGGCAAAACGGTGTGCCTCATTTCTTATTTGCTGTATCAGCTTTAAAGATTCAGACTTCTTATTGATGTAGATGGGAATACTGTCATCCGGAAAGAAAATCTCTTCTAGTTTTTTGGCAATGCCTATTACAGTTAGCTTTTCAAATATACCCAGTTCCTTTAATATTGACACAGCAGAACTTAACTGACCTTTACCGCCATCTATTACTATCAACTGTGGTAAGGGTTGTTCTTCCTCTACCAGTCTTTTATAGCGCCTATAGACTATCTCTTCCATGGACGCAAAATCATTGGGCCCTTCTACTGTTTTAATTTTAAACCGACGGTAATCCTGTTTGCTTGGTTTGGCATTCTTGAATACTACACAGGATGCAACCGGATTAGTACCTTGTATATTAGAGTTATCAAAACATTCAATGTGCATGGGTGGCACAGCCATCTTTAAATCGGCCTGCAAGGTTTTCAAGATGCGTTCAGCAGACGGAAGCCGCTTGAGTTTATTTGCCTCTGCTTGTTTCTCTTGCAGTATGAAATATCGAACATTCTTTTCTGCCATCTCAAGCAATTTCTTTTTATCACCCAGCTTTGGAACAGTAATCGTAATATTTGGATCAGGGTATAAAATCTTGTAGGGCAAAATGATCTCCGGGGCTATACTGTTAAACTTTTCCCTTATCACATCTATGGCATATGATAGTATAGTTTCATTCTCTTCATCCAGGTTTTTAACTACTTCATAGGTATGCGTATTCACTATATTACCTTCTATAATCTTCAGATAGTTGACGTAAGCGGTGGTCTCATTACTTTCTACAGCAAATACATCCACATCGTAGATATTGGTACTTACTACTGTTGACTTAGCCTGGTAATCTTCAAAGGCAAACAGCTTGTCTTTCATTGCCTGTGCTTTCTCAAAATTTAGAGAACCGGCATAATGATCCATTTCCCTCAGTAAGTAGTCTTTCACTACTTTCAGGTGACCTTTCAGGATATTCTTTATCTGTTCTATTTTGAGATTATAGTTTTCCTCGGTTTCTAAACCAACACATGGGCCTTCACAGTTTTTGATATGAAACTCAAGGCAGACATTAAACTTCTTCTTTTCTATGTTTTCTTTGGTGAGATTGAGTTTACAATTGCGCAATTGGAACAATCGCTTTATCAGATCCAACAGGATATTTACCCTGAACTTACTGGTATAGGGACCAAAGTATATAGACCCGTCACGTACTACGTTGCGGGTAAAGTATATACGTGGAAACCGCTCTTTAGTAATGACAATATAAGTATAGCTTTTAGCATCCTTGAGGCTCACGTTATACCTTGGCTGGAATTTCTTAATCAGGGTATTCTCAAGTAGCAATGCGTCACTTTCCGAAGCAGTAATAGTATATTCAATACGTCGGGCATGGCGTATCATCATTTTGGTCTTATAAGCCTGGTTACTGCCCGAAACGAAGTAGGATGTTAAGCGCTTTTTAAGGTTTTTAGCTTTTCCCACATAAAGTATGATCTCCTCCTGGTCAAAATATTTATAGATACCAGGATGGTCAGGTAGTGTAGGTGCTAGTATTCGGAATTCTTCCTGGGTCATGGGGCAAAGATCTGGAAATTTAATGGTTAACGGTTAATAAGTGTTTAGTGTTTAGTGTTTAGTGTTTAGTGTTTAGTGTAAATTGGTAATGATCTATTATTGTTATTAGATTTAGAATATTATTTAGTAAGATGGAAAAGATTGAGGTTGAGGTTAAGGTTGAGCTTGCTTTACTTTCAGTAACCCTTCCTTTTAAATTATATACAACTTACTATTATAAAATCAGGCTAATTAGATTTCAAAGAAAAAGATAAATGTCCATTATCCGCGCACATCCTTTCATCTTATAATCTTAAAATCCTAATTCAGACAGATGCGATGTCCGATGTCCGTTATCCGATGTCCGCGAAATCCTACTAATCCATTTTAATCCTACCAATCCTAATTCTGACTAAAACATTGCTGAAGCCCATTCACAATTCAGCATTCACAATTTAAAATTCATTTCCTATTTAACATAATAAGATCCCATTAAGATCCCACTGCGGTCTAACCGCTGTCTAATTGCAGTCGGATTGCGATCGAACTGCGGTCGGATTGCTGTCGACTCTCCATCTGAGTTTTTTTGTATGATTTATTCAGCATAATTCATCAGGCAATGAAAGTATAGTTTGTATAAGTTCTTAGGGCGAGTATAGGGCGGGTAATAGGCGGGTAAAGGACGGGTAACAGGCGGGTAAGAATTCTTACCCGCCTATTACCCGCCCTATACCCGCCTGTTAGTCGCCTATTAGTCGCCTATTCATCCGTCTATTGTTAAATAGAAAGGAATAAGGAATATAGGCTTTATATAAACGATGCATAGGCTTTAGATACAAGTAAGGACGGAGTTAGAAATTCTAACTCTGTCCTTACTTGTATCTAAAGTGTATGCAAAGCCTATGTATCGTTTATAGAAACCTGGTTTGGATCTTAGTTTTTACTGATCCAGAAGTTATTACTGCCTTCTCCGGATATGATGGAGACTATGTTATCATTGAGCATTTCAAGCAGGGCGAGAAAAGTAACTATCGCATGAATCCTGTTGGCGCAATAACTGAATACCTGGGTAAATGCTGCTTTTTTATATTGTTTGATTATCTGTAATATATGTTGCTGTTGATCTCCTATCGTGTATGGGTAACTATATACTTTATGTTGGACACCTTTGTCAGTTTCTTTGGCGTTCTCCAAAATCCTTTCAAAAGCTTTTAATAATTTAAACAGAGTGATGGATTCCCATTCTACATCTACCAGGGCTGTAGATGCTATCGCTTGTAATTCTGCCGCTAGATTGCCTCGTTTTGATTGAAGGTGTCTTCTTTCTTCCAGAATCCTGATGTCTTCGAGGACCTCTTTGTATTGTTTATATTCTAACAACCTTTGCACCAGCTCTTCCCTTGGATCAATTTCGTTACCATCATCATCTATTTGTTTGCGCGGCAAAAGTAATTTGGCCTTAATCTTCATGAGGGTGGCTGCTACCAGTATAAACTCACTGGCCATATCAATATTCAACTTCTCGAGCTGCTTTATGTAATCAAGGAAGTCATCGGTGATCTTGGTGATGGGGATGTTATAGATATCCAGTTCATCCCTTTCTATGAAAAATAGCAAAAGATCAAAGGGGCCCTCAAACTGGGGAAGTATTATATTATAGCTTGTAGCAGTAGCATTCATGAACAGGCAAAAATAAGGAAATTGTATTCAATCATTAGTCCTTTTCTAAACTAGATTTAAGGAAATAATTTATAGGCTAATAAACAGGGTTTTTACTTCTTTGGTAATATAGCTGAAGGTTTTGGAGGTGGTTCTTTTTCCTTTTCTTTCTCTTTCTCCTTGTCTTTATCCTTACCTATTCCGAATATATTGAGCACTTTTTGTATAATGTTCTTGTGCTCAGCTGTATCCTGTGGTAATTCATCAATTCTGTAAGGACAATTCAGCATTTCAGCATATTCTCCTCTTGGTTCTGTAAAAGTGTCCCTGGCTATTTTTCTATGATCAGGGTCATTCTGCATACTATGCATAAACCAGCCCCATACTGGTAATGCACTATTGGATCCCTGTCCCTGGCTCATGTATTTAAATTTCACTACCGGATTATCGGCACCTACCCACACACCTGCCACCAATCTCGGTTTGAAGGCTATAAACCATCCGTCTGTATTATCCTGAGTGGTTCCTGTCTTTCCGGCTATCTGACCCACCATACTGAACTGAGTTGTCAATCTTTTTGCAGTACCTACTTCTACTACTCCCCTCAGCATTTTATTCATAAGGTCGCAGATTTCAGGTTTTACTACTTCTTCCAATACCTGTGGTTTATCTACATCAAAGTCTACAAGTACTTTTCCTTCTTTAGTTTCTATACGCCTCAGGTACCTCAATTGTGGTTTCTTCCCCCTATTGGCAAAAGTACCATAGGCAGTCACCATATCCCAGAGGGAGACATCAGCAGTACCTAATGCTATGGAGGGCTCATTGGGTATTTTTGAAGTTATACCCATCCTGTTGGCAACATCAATTACATTTTTAACACCTGTCTTAAATATAAGCTGCACGGATATAGTATTCTTAGAAAATGCCAATCCGCCTTTCATAGAATAATACTTTCCTGATTCTTTATCACTGTTCTCGGGTCGCCATTCTTCATAATTACTGTAAGTGGTAGCGGTGTCGGGATAAAAATCGCAGGGTTTAAGACCTTGTTCCAGTGCGGCAGTATACAAGAAAGGCTTAAAAGTGGAGCCTACCTGTCTTTTTGATTTTACGTGATCATATTTAAAATAAGTAAAGTCTGAACCTCCTACCCAAGCTTTGACATGCCCGGTTGTCGGGTCTATAGCCAGGAAGCCCACATTCAGTATAGAGGCATAGTACTTAATAGAGTCCAACGGACTTAATACTGTATCTCTATCGCCCGACCAGTTAAAGACGGTCATGTGTATTTTTTTGTTAAAAGCATCTTTGATCTCCCTTTCAGAATAACCCGCATCTTCCATAGCAGCGTATCTTTCTGACTTTTCCATCCACTCTTTTAATATCTCATCTGTTTCCCAGGGTCTCTTTTTACTCCAGGCTTTGTCAAAATCCTGCTGCAGCTGACTTATCTGAATCTGGACCGCTTCTTCAGCATATCGTTGCAGTCTCGAACTAATGGTCGTATAGATCCTCAACCCATCACGATATATATTGTATGGTTGGCCATTGGGTTTAGTAAATTTTTTCAGAATCTCTGTTACTTCAAGCCGGAGGTGTTCTCTGAAATAAGTTGCCAGACCTTCATCGTGATTTTCCTTGGTATACTTTAATACCATTTTGAGCTGTTTAAGGCTGTCTACTTCTTCAGGTTTTAAAAAGGCATGTTTGCCCATCAGGATCAGTACTGTATTTCTCCTGGCGATGGCTCTATCCGGGAACAAATGAGGGTGATAAATATAGTTCCCCTTCAGCATACCGATCAGGACAGCGGCTTCTTCTACTTTAATATCTTTTGATGTGGTATTAAAAAACCTTCTGCAGGCTACCTCTATACCATATATATTGTCGCTGAAAGGCACCGTATTCAGATAGAGGTTCAGTATCTCAGATTTGCTATATACTTTTTCAATGCGTACGGCAGTAAATATTTCACGCCATTTATTGATAAGAATGGCTCCGAGGAAATAGCGTTGTCTGGGGAATAAATTCTTAGCCAACTGTTGGGTGATCGTGCTTCCACCTCCTGAAGACTCATCTCTTAACAAAACTGATTTTAATAATACCCTTCCAAGACTGCGCCAGTCAAAGCCGTGGTGTTCATAGAAACGGGTATCTTCAGTAGCTATTAGTGCATTAGTAAGAAAGGGAGATATATTTTTAGAGTTGACCGATACCCTGTTTTGTATATAAAATTTACCTAAAGTAACCCCTTCTGCAGATACTACCTCAGAAGCATCAGCATGTTTTAAATTTTTAAGCTCATAGTAGTCAGGTAGTTTGCCAAATATGCCCCAATAGGTCAAAAGCCCGGTTCCCAGTATAAGGCTCAAGCCTGCCAGGAAACAGATTACCAGGATTTTTTTCCAACCCAGCTTTTTAAGATAGAGTATAAATCTATTGCCAGTCATTTTCATTCGTCCAAATTAACGTTTATCTGATTTAATTTAATGTGTAAGTTCTAACTATATTTCCATAATAGAATGGAAAACCTCATGTGAGCGTATAGTCGGGAAGTTTTCGATGTGTAGTTTATAATAATGTAGCAGTTCTTCAAGCAACTGCCGTCTTGTTTCTTTTGATAATAATATAGTGTGTATATTTTCCAGTTCGGTCTCTTTTAACTGGCTCAGTTTTTCACTTAAGTCTGTTTTAAGAAAATGTATAGTGTTAGGATGCAGACAAAAGCTGCCATTAAATAAATCAAAGCTGGGAGTTTCAGGGTCAAAATGTCCTTGTGGCTGGAACCCAAGAAACCCGCTTAAACTGATAAGAAAATGAAGGGGTATATTGCTTATAGGGTGTTCGCTGGTATCTATAAATAAGAGGTATCGCAGTATTTCTTCAAACAAGTGCTGATTTTCTTCAGTCTCATGGATAGTTTTTTGAACAAGCTCTGCAATAAAGAGGGTTAAAGAACTTCTTTTAATATCAAAAGCTATGCGGGTCCAGACATAATGGGGTCTTGCTTCTTTTATACGCAGCAGTTTTTTTTGATCGTTGGCATACATCTGCACATCCAAAACAGTACCCGGCTGGAACAATACTAAGGGCATGGCTGCTTTTCGGGTCCGGACCCCATTAATAATAAAGCTACGGAGACCTTCTGTCAGAATATGGCTAATGACACTGGTGTCGCCATATTTTGTGGTTTTGAGCACTATCCCCCTGGAGTTTATCAGCATAATGGTCAAAGATAGGTATATGAAAAAGTTCCAAAACTAAGTATTCGGGAATAATCAGAGAATAAGTAATATTTCATTTAGGAAAAATACCTACCACCTAAAAATATAATTGTTTATCAAAAGCCGTTTGACAGAATTATATTCTGTTTAAAGGTCATATTAGCTGGTTTAAAAAAATTTAATAAAATTTTAACCCTTATTGACAGAACTAAATATTTTTTATGTCGTTCTAAGTCTGTATCTTTGCATCAACAATAGCAAACAGAATATAAAATTGATCAACGGATCAAATTTAAGAAGATAACGAATTTAATTAAATAATTGATGTAAATAATTAACATTAATTCTTTAAAAGCTTTGAATACTGAATTGGTCAGATTTACCGGGTTGCTGATCGATTAAAATAGGAATCTGGTAGGTAAATTAATAAACTTTGTAACAAATAAGAATATTGAAGCGTCCCTACACTGACGAAAACAATTAATTAAGAACAATAAAAATTACAATTTATGAAAAAGTCAACACTAACATTAGTAACCATGATCGCATTGATCAGCAGCTTGTTGGCAAATCCTAACACTAGCATTAACCGTTGTAGAATTGAATTGATGGATAAGGACACTTATACTTCAATGGTAAACAAGAGTGAAGAGGATCTGTTAAGCGGTATCTGGACATCATCAGCATTGATGGGTTCTGAAGAAACACAAACATTATTATTTGATAAGTCGGGCAGTATGCTGGTATTGTCTACTACTTTTGACCACGGTATTACAGTAACTCAGAAAAGCTGGAGAGTAATGGATTTTGACAGTAAGCCTTTCCTGGTAATATCTGAGACTAACAAATCAAAAGAAGAATTATACCAATTGACTCCAACTTGCGATGGTATTGAATTAATGAATGTAGCTTCCGGCAAACAGTTAAAGTTTAACTACACATCTTTAACCCAGAAAGGAGACAGGATACAACTTACTAAAGATCTGGCCGGAAAGTGGGAAAGTTCAAACTACCCTTTTGAAATAGCTAAGAACTTTAGCCAGTGTGGTTCATTTGTACCGGTTCAGGGAGCTTACTTCTCCATAGAATTAAACAAAGACGGATCTTTTACCAAGACTTTCGGAAGTGAACTTCAGAAATACACTCAGGCAGGTAAATGGGAAATTTCTAAAGACGGCAAGTTTGTCATCTTTAAAACGAATAACATAAACGGAAAACACCTAAAAACTGTACAGTTGGAAGGTATGGAGATAGAGCGATATAATGGCAACAAGCTCCATGCTAAGGGTGCAATCGCTACTAAAGACAACACTACTTTGTTTTGCACTAATACCAAAACATTTAGTTTTACCAGGTAATCATAAGCGTTTTTTTTGATCATACTTTACAGGCCATTCCGGACATTCACCGGAATGGCTTTTTTGTGGGTAAGAGGTGAAAATTGAGAGGTAAAAAGTAAAAGGTGAGAAGTAAAATTGGATCCGGCCTTCAGGCCCTGTAAAATATAAACGCAAGCTGAATAGACTCCAGTTTTATCGGGAGGAGAAAGGTAAAATCTGAAATGACTAAATGTAGGGGCAAGCCTTGTAGTTACTCTTTGTTTATAACCCTCTGCGTTCCCCGCGCCTCTGCGTGCAATTCACTCTCCGGTTTCCATATGTGGGGCATCAACAGGTTTTGACTGAGGAGAACCAATTTCTCTCAGGTAAATGGAAAGCCAAATAATAGCAAATACTGATAAGAATTCACTTTGCCAGTTCTGGAAAGACTCAAACCAGAACTTAGAATTACTTAGGTATTGTATCATAGTTTCAGTTGCTTTTCCATCATACAATTGCTTCTCATTATAAAACTTATTGCTACCATACCAGTGCAAAGAGAAAGATATAATAAAAAGAATAAACAAGCTTAGGGTTAAAGAATGCTTGTAAATTGTTAGGATGAATCCACCCTTCTTTACTGGCCATGGAGCCAATGGATGATTTTTGGGTTGCCTGTCTACTTCCTCTTTTCCAGATATAGATTTTGACTCTGAAGAGCCTTTTTGTCTAAGGAAAACAGTAAGCCAGATAAAGAGCGCCATTTGAAGGAACTCACTTTCCCAGTTTTCAAAAGTTGCTTCTATAAAATGCCCGGTTATGAAATAAGTACCAATATTCACTTCCGGTTTGTGGTATTCCTGCAGGAATTTATTATACTCATGCCAGCCGGAATAGGACTGTCCTGTAATGGTTAATATAGCTATCAGCAAAAAAACTATACTCAGGCTATTTTTGTAAAAGAAAGAAACTTTATGGCTTTTGCTCATATTGAAATCAGTTGATTTGATAAAGGTCTATAGTTAGAACTAAGTAAATATTTAGCTCCTTTAGATATTGCTTAGATGATAAGACATCAAATACTTAGTTATAGTTTATATAATATTAGATGTTCACCCGGTAACGTGTACTTCTACCCCCGCCTATTACTAAAAAAGCATCTTTAACCAACAGATCCTGTAAATCTCTGGTAGCGGTTGCTTTAGAAGTATTTGCGATATCGGCATATTTCTTGGCATTCATACCACCATCAAATCCATTTGGTCCTTCTTCCAGCATACGGTTGATTACTTTTAATTGCCTGTCATTTAGTTGATACTTATATTGGTCAAAAAACTTTACTTTCCTTAAGCTATATTCAATCAAATTCTCTGCTTCAAATTGAGCCTGGAGCAATGTTTTAATAAAGTAATTTATCCAGCTTGTAATTTCATTTGATCTTTGTGCATTTTCCAGGGCATTATAATATTCTTTCTTATTCTTTTCTATGGTAGATGAAAGACTTAGCAGTACTGGTCTTCCAATTGATTGAGCAAGGGCCTTTTCTGATATTGCTCTCCCAATTCTGCCATTTCCATCTTCAAATGGATGTATAGATTCAAAATATAAATGTGCAATTGCAGACCTTACAGGGGCATATTTAATTTCATTCTTAGCACCATGTCCTGTTTCATTGAACCAATCTATAAATTGATCCATTTCAGTTACTATATTTAATGAAGGAGGTGCTTCAAAATGTACTTTCTCTTTGCCTATTGCTCCTGAAATAACCTGCATTGGTCCTAAATGACTGCGCCATCTACCTACATTCATGCCCTTATTGCCTTCCATAAGCATACTGTGCCACATAAATAAACTTTCTTGTGATATTGGATCATTAAATGAAGAACGCACATTTATCATGAGCTTTCCAATACCTTCAGCTCTTTTATCCATTATGGGTTCAGTTATCGTTATTAGACCCATATTTTTCCTTATTGAAGATACCACATCCTCGCGGCTTAAGAATTCACCTTCAATTTCAGAAGTTTTAATAGCTTCTGATACCATAATATCTATTATGGTTTCTGCTTGTACTTCTGACGGTAAAGCACTTAAAATACCTGATACCCTACCAGCCTTTTCAGCAAACGTCAGTAGTAAATCTCTTATTTCACTGAGATTATATTTGAAATTTGGCCAGTCAGATTGTTGCCAATTGTATAGCATGAGCCGATTAAATGATTTATTCGGCTCAAATATACATAATATTTGAGCCGAATGCCTTTCTATTTAGCTCAGGATATACTTCATACTACCTTAAAATATTATACTTATTAATAATTATCTTTATGCTGGTTATGCACTAATTCACAATTTACACTCTTCATTAATGAAAATATTCCTCAAACGTTTCTTCCTGAGCATCGGTATTTTGATTCTATTATTTGTATGCTATTTTCTTTTAGTTAAGAAATTGGACAATAATGCAATGGAAGAAAAAGGCTTTAGTACCAGCACTTTTGATACAACTAAAGCTACACTTCTGCCATCATTATTCCTTAACGGAGAAAGATTTTATATTAAGATGCAAACCACAAGCGGGGATACCGCCCTGGCATACGGAGATACAGGAGGCGGTATTGCAATGATACCTGAAGATGTTATAGATAAATTACAACTTGAGTCGAAGCTTAAATATAGTATAATGAAAGGTCTTATGCCTATAAAGTATATTCCTTTTAATGATATAATAAAGGATAAATATATTCCTCCACCTATCATGCTTAGAGAAAGGATCCTCAGGCGGCCTATTTCCAGAGTCTCTGTTCCTTTACTAATGATAGCTCTAAATGATGAGGAACTTAAATTTATGGTCCAGAGTATGCCTTTTGATATTTTCCTTGGCCAGAACTTCTTTATGGGAAAGTCATGGACCTTTGACTATATTCATAGACAAATATGGGTTAATACTCCTATACCATTATCTGAAACAAATAATCCAAGTGTACAACATCTGGGCTTTAAGAAAAACAATACCCAGGAAAGTATCTTTGGACATCCCAGTTTGAAAATAGAGGTAAACGGCGAACCAATTGATGTGTTATTTGATTCGGGCGCAACCCTGGTTCTTTCAGAGCTTGGCAAAAAGGACTTTAATACAAAAGAAAAGACAATAGGTGGCTCCTTTATTGCTAAATCTATTTTTGATAAGTGGCGAAAAGAACATCCTAACTGGAAGTATTATAAAGGAGCAGATTACAGAAATGATGTCATAGAAGTACCGCTGGTAAAAATTAGTGGCCTGGAAGTCGGACCGGTATTATTTGCTGAACGGCCAGATGAAGCCTGGTCAGTTGGGATGATCCAATCAATGGACAAGGTAGTTAAAGGTGCACTAGGAGGCTCGGCACTTAAATACCTAAAAGTTACTTTAGACTATAATACAGAGCTTGTTAAATTTGAGAAGTAGATATGGTATCTTCAGTATAAAATAAGCTTTAACTTCTGACAACTGACAACCGGCAACTAAAAAAAGAGTCCTAATCAATAAAGAAAAAGACTCTTTTTTAAGGGGTGGGCCCACCAGGACTTGAACCTGGGACCCCCTGATTATGAGTCAGGTGCTACTAACCAACTGAGCTATAGGCCCGCAAAATATCATATTTTGCTTTCACTCCAAAGCACCTGTTTGAGCAGGATTTTTAAAAGTGAACGCAAATTTACATCTTTGTCTTATTATTATCAAATGAAAATTAACAGTTTTCTATACTCTTATGATACGCAATATACTTTTTGACTTTGGTAATGTGATAATAGACCTACATATACAGGCCACTCAGGATGCTTTACTAAGTATAAAAGGTCTTGATAATCAAAAACTTGAGCATCTGTTTACACTTGATCAGTTTCCTGAGAAGTATGAGCGTGGGGAAATGCAGGAAGAATCATTTTTTAATGCAGTGCAGAGATGTTATACACCAGTACCCGATATTTATGAAGTATTTAAAGCTTGGAACGCTATGTTGATGGGTATTCCTGCCTCACGTTTCCCTAAGTTGGTAGAATTAAGAAAGCAATACGGGATTTATTTATTTAGTAATACCAATACTACTCATATAAGATGGGTACATCATCATCTGAAGACTGTACATGGCATTACTGATTTTGAATCCAGGTATTTTGACAAAGTGTTCTACTCCCATATCATAGGTTTTAGAAAACCAGAACCACAAGCTTTTGAATATTGTTTAGAACATACAGGTATTGTTACCAAAGAAACTTTATACATTGATGACATGCAAGTTAATACCGAGGCTGCTGCTAAGTTGGGTTTCCCTGTTTATCTTCATGATCCGGCAAAGGATATTTTTGAAGTATTACCGGGAGTCTTAAATAGTTTTCGATAAGTCATGGAGAAAAAGAAACATGACCTGACACCTAAAATGGCATTGGATCGAATGCGTAAGTATTGTGATTACCAGGAAAGATGTCACCGGGAAGTAAGAACTAAATTACTGGAACTCAAAGTTTATGGTATGGACCTGGAGGAGGTAATCAGTTCTTTAATTCAGGAAGGATATTTAAATGAAGAGCGTTTTGCTCTTGCATTTGTATCCGGTAAGTTCAGGATAAAGAGATGGGGAAGGAATAAAATCATTCAGGAGCTTAAAAAAAGAGATGTATCAGATTATTGTATAGAATCTGGACTCAGTCAGATAGATGAAAGTGAATATATTAAGGCCATCAGGTATCAGATTGATAAAGCTAAAAGCTTAGGAGCCAAAACTGATTTTGATATTTTACAATATACTATGAGAAAGGGGTTTGAGAATTCATTGGTTAGAGAGGTAATGGTTAATGGTTAATTGTAAATGCTAAATCAATGTCGTTTAGTTAAGGAAATTTATTTAATGTTAGCTAAGTTAAAAAGGATTAGAATAGTTTGGAATACTAATTTCAAAAGATATTGCGCACCTCCAGCGCTTATACTTACTTTGATTGTTATCCAGGGGCTTCACCCCTGGCTGATATATTGTGCCCCTT
>Ga0193744_1000200_pt1 | contig 17025 bp, 8 predicted proteins | sample L1a1metaG_FD_143056 | JGI IMG/M metagenome (GOLD analysis project Ga0193744, IMG submission 143056) | Soil microbial communities from a riparian zone of the East river system, Colorado, United States - L1a1 | ecosystem: Environmental > Terrestrial > Soil > Riparian zone | place: USA: East River...
GTTTAAATATTCGAGACCTTAAAAAAGAATTGCGGATTGTTAATGGTAATTGCATTCGCCAGATTCATTAGATAAACTAGTATAGAGGCAATAATACAATTAACAATTTAAAGATGAATGCCCTAAATTCCTAAGAATCTTAATCAAGATAAATATGATTATGTAGCCTATGCTGAAGATCATTCACAATTCTTTTTCTTGATAAATCGTAAATCACATTTCACTTTTTACTTTTCACCTTTTACCTCTCACCATTTACAATCCCACCATATCTTCAGGTTTAACCCATTCATCATATTGCTCAGGCGTTAAAAGTCCTAGCTCCACTGCTGCTGCTTTTAATGTTTTATTTTCTTTATGAGCCTTCTTGGCTATTTTAGCTGCATTATCATAACCTATTTTGGTATTTAAAGCAGTGACCAACATAAGACTGTTTTCTAGATGTTTTCTGATATTTGCTTCAACAGGTTCTACTCCAATTGCACATTTATCATTAAAACTGACACATCCTTCTCCAATGAGCCTTGCACTGTGCAGGAAATTGTATATCATGACCGGTTTAAAGACATTTAATTCAAAATGACCCATAGCACCTCCAATTCCGATGGTTACATCATTGCCCATCACCTGTGCCGATATCATAGTTAAGGCTTCACACTGTGTTGGATTTACTTTACCTGGCATGATGGAAGATCCCGGTTCATTGTCGGGTATATGAATTTCCCCAATCCCTGATCTGGGACCAGAAGAAAGCATACGGACATCATTAGCTATCTTCATTAAGCTTACTGCAAGCATTTTAAGGGCACTATGCGATTCAACTATAGCATCATGAGCAGCGAGCGCTTCAAACTTATTAGGCGCAGTTATAAATGGTAGTCCGGTTAAACCGGCAATATGTTTGGCTACATTTTCTGAATAGTTCTTGGGCGTATTGATACCGGTACCTACTGCTGTTCCGCCAAGTGCCAATTCTGACAAATGATCCAAAGTATTTCTTATGGCTCTTAATCCGTGATTAAGTTGAGAAACATAGCCACTAAATTCCTGTCCTAAAGTTAAAGGGGTTGCATCCATAAAATGGGTGCGACCTATTTTAACAATTTGCATAAAATCTTTCGACTTCAGTTCAAGCGTGTCTCTGAGCTTTTCAATACCCGGAATAGTAACTTCCATCAGCATTTTATAGGCTGCAATATGCATGGCAGTGGGGAAAGTATCATTGCTGGACTGTGATTTATTAACATCATCATTAGGATGAAGAAACTTGATTTCATCACTTAACAGGCCTCCATTAATTACATGACCTCTATAGGCTATCACTTCATTTAAGTTCATATTACTTTGCGTGCCGCTACCTGTCTGCCATACAACCAATGGGAAATATTCATCCAGTTGACCTGCTAATATTTCATCACAAACGCTTCCTATCAAGTCAGATTTCTCTTTTGACAATATACCGGCATCCAGGTTAGTCAATGCAGCAGCTTTTTTGAGGTAGGCAAAAGCTTTGATAATTTCTTTAGGCATTTTATTAATATCCTGGGCAATTTTGAAATTATCAATACTTCTTTGGGTTTGTGCTCCATAGTAAGCATTTGCAGGTACCTGCACCTCACCCATTGTATCCTTTTCTATTCGGTAATCCATTCTATTTATTTTATAATTATTCTTACCACAATATTAGCCTGAATTATGCTAAATCTAATTCATTGATAGAAATTCATAATAAATTAGATTAAATCTAAATATTGTTTGAATTAAGATTTTATATTAATAGAAATTTTATGTTATGTTTGTTGCGATATTGAATTCCCTTATATTTAAAAAAAAGTATTCATTATGAAGAAATTGTTTTTGTTATTTTTTATTGCATTTGCTTCTTTATCTGCCAAGGCCCAAATTGATTTATCTGTTAATCCTGTATCTTTATTATACAGTAATTTTGATTTTGCTGCAGAATATCGAGTGTCTCCAGATTTTGGCCTTGAATTATCTCCTGGATTAAGTTTTAATAAATATGGTTTAAGTGGAAATGATTGGGAAAGTACCGGATTTGGTGCGAGGTTAATTGGTAAATATTATTTTAGTCCTGATAAGGGTTGTGATAAATTCAACATTGGGCCATATATAAAATATGGTAGTTCTTCATTAAAATACAATGACGGTTCTACAGAACATACAGCATCAAATACAAGATTTGCTATTGGTTTTTATACAGGTTATAAATGGGTATCAAGAAGAAATATAGTATTTGAAATCGGATTAGGAGTTGGTAAAGCCTTATCAAATACTTATAAGTCAGATGATGAAACAGTTGATACTAATGGTTTTGATGTATTTAATATCGATGCTACATTTAAATTTGCTGTAGGTTATAGATTTGGTGGATAGTTTTGAGTAAATAATTTTAAATATCTAAAAACAGGTGGACTGTATAAGTCCATCTGTTTTTTTATTTTTACACTAAACTAAGCTTTGGAAGTTTTGTTAAAAATATAAAAAATAAACTATTATGGCTTTTACATTACCGGAATTACCGTATGCATATAATGCATTAGAACCCCACATTGATGCAAAGACGATGGAAATCCACCATTCGAAACATCATAATGCTTATGTGACCAATCTGAACAATGCTATAGCGGGTACAGATATGGAAAATAAATCACTCGAAGAATTGATGGCTACCATGGCTTCACATCCTATTGTCGTTAGAAATAATGGTGGGGGTCATTATAATCACTCTTTGTTTTGGACAATACTTGGACCTGATGGTGGCGGTGAACCTACTGGGAAAATAGCGGATGCTATAAAAGCCGATTTTGGTTCATATGATGATTTTAAAACTAAGTTTACTGCAGCTGCTACTACTAGGTTTGGATCCGGATGGGCATGGCTTTGTGTAGTAAATGGAAAATTAAATATAAGTTCAACCGCTAATCAGGATAATCCATTAATGAATATTGAAGGTGCTAATGGTGGTGGCGGAATACCAATATTAGGATTGGATGTTTGGGAACATGCTTATTATCTAAACTATCAGAATAGAAGACCAGATTACATTAATGCATTTTATAACCTGATTAAATGGGATGAAGTGAATAAGCGTTATGCTGCAGCTATGTAATTAAATAAGTATTTTCCTATTTAAAGGGCCATTGAAAACTAAATTCAATGGCCCTTTTTATTTGGTATAAACACTAAGATTAATTGGTTTTTAAATTAAGCATGTTCCCATAATGATTATAGTAATCATTGATTGATAATAGTTGAGGGTTAAATCTATTCTACCTCATATGACGCTTTACAGACGGGTAATAGGCGAGTAAGGGGCGGGTAATAGGCGGGTAAGAATTCTTACCCGCCTATTACCCGCCCCTTACCCGCCTGTTACCCGTCCTTTACTCGCCTATAGATTGCTACTTAGTCAATTAATAAACAATATTAGTATTATCGAAAAGCAACTTTTCAATAACACTAATTAAATAAGAAGGCGTTATTATTACTGATACTAAAATGTTTATTAGAATAAATAGATCAATATTTGCTTTATAAAACAAATTGTTTTATATTTGACACAAATTGTTTAGCAATGGGTTTGAGTTTAAGTAATATTAATAACAGAGCTATCCTTCATATGGATCTTGACTCATTTTTTGTGTCTGTGGAGTGTCTTAAAAATAATAAGTTTTTGGGTAAACCTTTGATAATAGGTGGCACCAGTAATAGGGGAGTAGTGGCTTCCTGCAGTTATGAAGCCAGGCGTTTTGGTGTGCAGTCTGCCATGCCCATGAGAATGGCACTTAGACTATGCCCTGATGCTATCGTACTAAAAGGTGATATGGAAACTTATTCACAATATTCCAGCCTGGTTACGGAGATTATTAAACATGACGCTCCGGTATTAGAAAAATCATCTATTGATGAGTTCTATCTTGATCTTACGGGAATGGACCGGTATATAGGTTGTTATAACTGGGCGAGGGAATTAAGGACTAAAGTGACCAGGGAAACCGGATTGCCTATTTCTTTTGGTCTTTCAGTTAATAAATTGGTGTCAAAAGTGGGTACCAGTGAAGCTAAACCAAATGGTACCATTAAAATAGCTGCAGGTACCGAAAGAGAATTTCTGGCACCGCTTTCTACTGCTAAAATTCCTTCTATAGGCAAAGTGACTTATAAGAAGCTCAGCTTTATGGGGGTGAGAACTGTGAAGACATTAAGAGAAATACCTGCCAAACTGCTTGAAAGGGAATTTGGTAAACAAGGAACTGATTTATGGCAAAAAGCTAATGCTATAGATAATAGTCCGGTTATACCTTATGATGAGCAAAAGTCAATGTCTACAGAACGCACATTTTCTGTTGATACTACTGATGTTAGAAAAATGCAGGATATTTTATTAGGAATGGTTACAACACTGGCATTTGATCTTAGAAAATCAGGGAAACTCACTTCCTGTATTACTATAAAAATTCGTTATGCTGATTTCAATACCTATACCATTCAGAAACGGATTAGTTATACCGCACAGGATAAAGAACTTATTAAATATGCCCAGGAATTATTTGTAAAACTCAATGAACGGAGACAATTGATAAGGCTTATTGGAGTAAGGTTCAGTAGCCTGGTAAGGGGCTGTTACCAGATCAATCTATTTGATGATACGGTCGAAGATATAAGCTTACTGCAGCAATTGGACAGAATACGCAACAGGTTTGGATCCAAGATAATAAGCAGGGCTAATTGTATACCTGCTTAAGCGCTATTTGTAGCATCTGTATTGGAAAATAAATTAATCATTTAAAGAACTCAGGAATTGTTTGCTCATACTTATTACAGCTTAAAGTACGGTACGCTATCACCAGCTAAATTAGTAGAAGCAGCTGCAGCAAAGGGATTAAAGGTATTGGCCCTTGCTGATATTAATAATACTTCCTGTGGTTTTGATTTTATTCAGCAATGTAAGAAACATAATATCAAACCTGTTCTGGGTATTGATTTCAGACAAAATAATAAACAATTGTATGTAGGTATAGCTAGAAATGAAGAAGGGTTTAAAGAATTGTGTAGTTTTCTTACCCAGCATTCATTGCAAAATAGCAAACTACCTGTGGTTCCTCCCCATATGCAAAATGTATATATCATATATACTGATCCTCCAAAACCTATAGAGCAATTTAAATCTTATGAGTTTATAGGAATCAGGCCTGAAAATGCTAATAAGATATATTCATCTAACTGGAGAAATAACATTGATAAATTGATAGCATATAGCCCCATATGCTTCCTCGATAAATTAGGCTATAAAACGCATAAAATACTAAGGGCCATTGATCTTAATACGGTATTTAGTAAACTGGACGCTACTGAAATGGCTCAGTCACATGATCAGCTATATAGTACTACTGATTTAGAAAGCTTCTATGAAAATTATCCTCAGCTTATTGAAAATTCCAATAGTTTATTTGACAACTGTAGTATAGAAATACAGGCAGATAATAATAATAATCGTCAAAGCTTTACTGGAACCAAAGAAGATGATATGAAGTTGTTGGTAAAGTTTGCTTTGAATGGGGCTACTAAAAGATATAAGGGCTCATTGTATGTGAATGCTATGGAAAGAATCAATAAGGAGCTTAAAATTATTAAAGAATTAGGTTTTGCTCCTTATTTTCTCATTATATGGGACATTATACGTTATGCACAATCAGCGGGATATCATCATATTGGCCGAGGGAGCGGTGCCAATTCTATCGTCGCATATTGTCTTTACATAACGGATGTGGACCCTATAGAATTGGACTTGTATTTTGAAAGATTCATTAATCCATACAGGGTTTCTCCTCCTGATTTTGATATTGACTTTTCCTGGTCTGAAAGAGATGATGTAATTGATTATATTTTTAACAGGTATGGCAGAGAGCATACAGCCTTACTAGCTACCTATAATACTTTTAAAACTAAATCGACATTACGCGAGATAGCTAAAGTCGTAGGATTGCCAAAAGAGGATATTGATCTTATCATCAGAGAGCCTTTTGCCACGGATAGGCACCACCCAATGGGAAAAACTATTACTAAGTATGCCAAGTTAATTGAGGGTTTTCCAAACTACCTTTCCATTCATGCAGGTGGTATTTTAATAAGTGAACGCCCATTAAATTATCATACTGCTTTGCAATTAATGCCTAAAGGATTTCCGATAACGCATTTTGATATGTATGGTGCCGAAGATCTTCAGTTTCATAAGTATGATATCTTAAGTCAACGAGGGCTGGGTCATATAAAGGATGCAGTTGATTTAGTGAAACATACTCAGCATATAACAATTGATATTCATGATCTTGAAAAGATTAAGAATGATGAGAAAGTAAAAGCCCAGCTGTATTCGGGACATTGTATTGGCTGTTTTTATATTGAGTCACCAGCCATGAGAGGTTTATTGTCAAAGTTAAACTGTGATAATTATGTTCACCTGGTAGCTGCCAGTTCTATTATCAGACCCGGAGTGGCACAGTCAGGCATGATGCGGGAATATATTTATCGTTTCCATAACCCTCATTCATTTGAGTATTTGCATCCCATATTTGAAAAGTATTTGGGAGAAACATTCGGAGTAATGGTTTATCAGGAAGATGTAATGAAGATAGTACATCACTTTGCAGGACTGGATTTAGATGAATCAGATGTATTGCGTCGTATTATGAGTGGGAAACGGAAACAATCAGATACTTTTGATCGCCTGGAAAAGAAGTATTATGACAATTGTAAACAAAGAGGATATCCTGAAGATTTGATAGCTGAAGTATGGAGACAGGTTGAGAGTTTTAGTGGTTACTCTTTTTGTAAAGCACATTCTGCAAGTTATGCCGCTGAATCTTTTCAAAGCCTTTATCTTAAGACATACTTCCCACTTGAATTTATAGTGGCAGTGATTAATAACTTTGGTGGATTTTACAGTACAGAATATTATTTTCATGAAGCCCGCATGCTAGGAGCGTTTATACATGCCCCCTGTATTAATAATAGCAGGTATTTAACCCATCTTGATGACAAAGACTTATATGTGGGACTTATTCATTTAAATGGAATAGAACAAAAAATAGCCCAACATATAGTGGTCGAGAGAGAAGAAAATGGCCCTTATAAAAACCTGGCTGATTTCACTAACAGGATAGATATCAGGTCTTCTCAACTGGATATACTTATAAGAATCGGGGCTTTTAGATTTGCAGGTCTTAATAAGTATGAAACCATGTGGGAGAAAAATAGTGTTTATAATTCATCTGTTAAAGTCAGTGAAGGGCTTAAAATGTTCAGCGATACCTATGAAGACTATACTTTACCTGTTTTAGTGGAAGGTAGATATGATCAGGTGTTTGACGAAATAGAGCTATTGGGGTTTCCCCTCAGTTCTCCATTTGACCTGGTAGCTGAACTCCCTACTAAAAGCATATTAGCAAGCGAAATGTCCGTTAACCAAGGAAAAGAAGTATGTATTTTAGGCTATTTTGTAGCCACTAAAACAGTTTCTACTATTACGAAAGAACTGATGCAATTTGGCACCTGGGTAGACCAGAAGGGAAAGTTTTTTGATACTACTCATTTTCCTAGAGTATATAAAATGTATCCATTAAAAGGAAAGGGAGTCTATTATATTAAAGGCAAAATAGTGCTTGATTTTGGATTTCCCAGTATTGATGTAAGCTGGATGTCAAAGTTAGCTTATGTGTCAGATGAACGATACTGATAGCTGGAATACTTGCCATGTTTATAAATAGTTAATAATCTAATATAGATAAAATGAAAAAGAAGACAGATTCTTCTGCCAGAGGTGCAGGTATTAATCCCGCTAATCCATATTTTAAGTTGAACCATGAATATGAATCGGAACTTCATGATCAACCGGCTGATGATGATATACAAGATCCTAAAACGCAATACATAAAAGTATTCCCAAAGACTATGATCAATAAGGTTCTTAGCCCTGATATATCCATAATGTATTCTGTGAATCCATACCAGGGATGTGAACACGGCTGTATCTATTGTTATGCCCGAAATACCCATCCTTATTGGGGTTATAGTGCAGGTATTGATTTTGAACAAAAGATTATGATAAAGCAAAATGCTGCAGGCATACTGAGGAAAGAACTATTGCATAAAAACTGGAAGGTGGCACCTGTATCCTTTTCTGGGAATACCGATTGTTATCAACCTGCGGAGGCAAAGTTTAAACTAACAAGGTCCATGTTGGAGGTAATGCTAGAATTGCAACATCCTGTTGGAATTATTACTAAAAACAGCCTGATAACAAGAGATCTGGATATATTAAAGGCCCTAAATGAAAAGCAACTTATTAATGTATATATTTCTGTAACTTCGATGGATGAAGAATTGAGAAGAAATCTTGAACCAAGAACAGCAACCGCTGCTCAAAGACTAAAAACCATAAAATTATTGAGTAGCCATGGAATACCTGTAGGGGTAATGCTGGCTCCCATTATACCAGGGCTAAATAGCCATGAAATAATGGAAATAGCAAAAAGGACAAGCGAAGCTGGAGCTCTTGGTTTGGGTTATACTATAGTCAGATTAAATGGGCAGGTAAGTGATATTTTTAAGGAATGGTTACAACGCACATATCCTGATAGATATGAAAAAGTGATTCATCAAATTGAAGAAGTACATGGTGGACAAGTAAATGATAACCGCTTTGGAAAAAGAATGAGGGGAGAAGGTAAAATAGCCGATATAATAAAAGATACCATGATTGTAGCAAGGCGAAAATATTTTGAAGGAAAACATATGCCAGCTTTGAATACTGAACTGTTTATCAGTTCTACTATGAAACAACTTAGTTTGTTTTAAAAACCCTTTATATATTTATTTAAAAGAAAAGCTCTATTAAATGGGGGCTTATGGATGTAACTAAATCTTGCTTGTTGAGTTTAAGTACATATATGATAAAATTAAATATGCATAATTATAGAAATACTAGGTTATTCTCAATTCCTTTATTAATTTTGTTCATCTGAGAAAACCAATTGATATAACTATGTTAATAATTTACATTTCATTTACAGCATTTTTGATTGGTGCTATATTTACTTTAACTAATAGTAATGGCAAAGTAAGAAGGTAATAAATTTAGAGTATATATTACTTTTCTTTTGCCCTATAGTTTAAGTTAACAGTACCTGGATTAAAAAATAAATAGGAATAAAAAAGCAAATACGTATCGTATTTGCTTTTCTATTTTTAAAGGAAGTATAACTGATTTCTATTATACTCTTATCAAGATATAAGATTTAAGGGGATTAATATTGAAGATTAAAAAGTAGGGCATTTAACTCTATATCTCTTATGTTCTTTAGCAGTATATATCAGTGACATTTCAAAAGTCCCTCTGGAGTTTGTAACAGCTTGTAATGGAGAAAAATTAACATCATAACTTAACCCAAGGTTCCATCTTTCCATTTCAAAAATAAGGGCCACTATCATTGATTCAAAATTATTAGTCTTATCCAATTTATTATTGATACGACCCCACAATCCGGCTCTTATAGCAAGTTCCTGCCAGTCATGATTCGTATACCTGATATTATTGCCAAAGACGGTCTCAAAAGAAGGTCCCTGGCCCATAACGTAAAACGCAGGCATTAAGCTTAAGAAGTCATTCATAGCTATTTCTCCACCAGCATGAATGGTCCACTTACTGTAGAGCTTTTCACCAGAATCACCATATAATGAAATATTGGGTGTATTAATATGTGAAAGGGATCCTCCTACATGCATGCTCATTTTTTCACTAAATACTGCATACCACATTAATCCTAGTCCGAGATCAAATACCAGATCACTTTTATTGTTTTCTGCTTCTCCCGAAGGAATTGTAGGATCTACCGTTTGGGTATTGCCATCATATTGTCTGGTGAACCAATACTTATTCCAGTCAGTGCTCATTTGAGCCAATCCTAATTGTGCCCCACCTATTAGATATTGGTTGACTGCAGAGTATCTACTTCCTCCTAACTGTTTATGAAAAGCAGCATTCATATGTCCTTCTGTTCTTGATAAACCACCAACTCCTGAAGTCTGATTTAATAATTGCAAGCCCACACCCGCATAATCATCATCCACCACATTGATACGATATTCTCCTCCTACAGCATAGGTAGTAAATGCGTTGTTGGCAAGTATACTGTTCCATTGATTACGATAGTTAATAGTAACCCTATACTCCCCATCAAAAATACCAGTCATAGCGGGGTTTAAAACCTGTGGAGCTAAATAGAACTGCGAAAACCTGGGATCCTGAGAATATAAACAAGAAGAAATAAAGAATGTAAAGCTTAAAATATATGTAATTCTACGAAGCATAATAAGCGAATATTTAATGTACGAAGATTAAAGGTACATTCTCATATTTAAATATTCAATTTTTTAACTATGCATTTAACGTTTTGCAATTGTTAAAACTTAATTGATTAATTAAAACGGCATTATTTAAGTAAGGTAGTTTCACCTGAAAGGGTCTCTGAACTTCCATCCTGATGGGTTACCTGGGCAACCCAGATGAATACAGCAGTATTCAGTATTTTCCCATTAAACTTACCATCCCAGCCCTCAGCTTCATTATTCAATTCCATCTGTGAATTGGAATAAACTAACTCTCCCCAATGGTCAAATATCTGGAACTGTTGAACAGTATTCCCTTCTTTTCCAAAGATGCCTAGTTTATCATTTATACCGTCTTGGTTTGGAGAAAATGCTGTAGGAACAAATATTTGATTATGCCTGACTACAAAGACTCCAAATGGTATTTTTACAATACATCCAGTTTTGGTTTCTACCTGGAGCCAGCAAGTTCCTGTAATACTTGGGTTTATGGATGTTTCTATACAATTGTTACAACCGAATATATTTAGTTCTTGTGATTTCCACTTTACATTATAACCATCGTTAGAGGTCACATCAGCTTTAATTGATGTTGAGTCACCATAATCTAGCGTTACATCATTAATACGGGCAACATTTAAAGCAGGAGATTTATCTACATCAACGAACCAATTCTGAATACATCCGTCTTTATCCTGTATACTGCATTTAAAGTTGCCAGGTTCTAAGCCTTCAAACAGATTATCACCCTGCCAGCTAGAATTATTAAGTGAAAAACTAACGGGATATGCTGCAGAAGTAACTTCCATTTCTATGGACCCGTTTTTTTGATCTTGGCAAATTGGTGGAGTAGAAATAGCTGAAGCAATAATTTTATTTGTACTAGGCACATCATAGTTACCTGTAATGGTACATGCATTAGCATCGGTAACGGTAACTGTAAAATTCCTGGTACCTAATTTATCAATGTTGTTTCCGGTTAATCCATTTGACCATACTATTAAATATGGTGTTGTACCACCAGCAGGAGATAACTGGATTCGACCATTTTGATCATATTCACATAGATTAGGAATAATTTTGACATTAGTCAATAAGATCTCAGAAGGATCTTGCAAGGTAGTATTTCCGGTTTTGGAACAGCCTTTTGAATCAGTAATTGTGCAATAATAAGTTCCAGATGTAAGATTAATTATATCCGGTGTAAAATAACCTGTTTGCCATTGATAAGAATAGGGGGCATTACCTCCGCTTATATCAGTAATTTTAATATTACCACTATTCCCTTTATAACAAACCGGGGAGCTGGCTATAAAGTTAAAACTTATGCTTTCCGTTTTAGGAATATCTATTGTTTGCTGCAGTGTGCAACCGAGATCATCCGTGATGTTAATTACATATGATTTTCCGCCTTCTAGTTGATTAATGATAAGTCCAGCTGGAATACCATCTATTTCAATTTTATATTTGGATAATTCTCCATTTGCTGCGCCTCCTTTAATACTGTTTAAAGTTATAATAGCATCTTTAGATATATCACAGCTAGCTGGAGTGACAGAATAATTTATAATAATTGGCTCCCATTCAGTTATAGCTATCGATTTTACCAATTTACAACCATACTGATCAGTAAGAGTTAGATCATACTTGCCCGGACTTAAAGAGTTTATTTTACTTAAATCATTAATACCATTGCTCCATTCATAAGTATAATTGGTTCCTGTGGAAGAGGTTATAACAGCTGAAGCTTCATTTAAACCGGTATTATAACAAGCCTTATAAGATTGGGTAAGATTATAATCTAAAACCTTGGTAGGAAAATCAACTAAAACATTTGCAATTTGATAGCAGTAACTACCATCTACAATTGTGAGGGAATAAGATCCACCTGCCAGGTTTTTATCTACTGTATTATTAATTAACCCGTTGCTCCAGAAATAACTGTAAGGTGAGTTTCCACCAGTAACCTGTGCTTCCAAGCTGCCATCGTTAGCATTTAAACAAGTTACAGCTTTAGCAAGGAAATCTATTTTAATTTCAGGCGGTGCACTTAAATTGTATTGTCTTTGTACATAACAACCTGCAGCATCGGTAACAGTTACTTGATAAGAACCTGCAGTTAATAAAGTAACGTTTGGTTGGTTTTTGGGAAGGCCCCCTGACCAATTAATATCATAAGGAAGAATACCTCCGATAATCTGGATATCAATTTGTCCATCATATATATTATTGCATGTTTGATCTTTTACTTTATAGCTCACTATATCAACAGGATTAATAGCCTGGATAGCGAAGGGCAATATTAATTTGCAATTACGGGCATCAGTAATTGTAACATTATATGACCCGACATTCAGAGCCGTAGCAGAAGAATTAGTTTGATTTGCGGGGTCACTCCAGCTATAATTATAAGGAGCAACACCATTTAAAATAATGGCAGAAGCTTGTCCATTCATGGAATTAGGGCATGCTACCGGTTCTGTAGTAATATCAGCTGCAAAAGGCAATGCATTATTAATATTAAAGTCTTGTTCAATAGAGCAGCCATTTGAATTGGTAATGGTAACACTGTAATTACCAGGGTTTAGTCCGGTAGCTGTATTAATATTACCTATGCTTGATTGGCTCCAGTTAAAATTAAATGGCCCATTGCCGGAGATAAGTTTACAATTAGCAGAACCATCGTTTGTGCCAGGGCATTTTTCATCTGTAGTAGTTAAAGTAAGTTTTAGTACCGGAGGTTCCTGAAGGATAAATGTTTGTATCATGGTACATCCATTAGCATCGGTAATAACAACTTTATAATTTCCTTGCCCTATTTTGGCTATTGAGGAAGTGGTAGATTTATTTTTATCATTCCACAAATACTTATAAGGTGAAGTACCTCCACTTACTATAACTTTACATGTTCCGTCATTCATTCCGAAACAAGAAGGATCGGTAAAGTCGGAAGTAAATTGTAATGGAAGTGGCTCGGTGATATCAACTGAGTTTGATGATTTACAACCATGTCCGTCTTCAATAGCTAAGGTATATTTACCAGCTTTAATATTCATAAGATTTGCTGCTGAAGATCCCGTATTCCAGAACAGATAATATGGATAGGTACCTCCCGAAATAGTTGAATTAATATAAGCGTTACTCATACCTGCGCAACTAACCTCAGCAGCGATAAAAGAAGCCTTTATATCTGCAGGTTGTGGTATTATAAAACTTTGAACTGTAGTACATGATTTATTATCAGTTATAGTCAGTTGATAATTACCAAATCCAAGTCCGGTATTTTTATTGGTATAATTTCCAGGAGTTGAAGACCAACTGTAAGTATATGGAGAAAATCCACCTGCAGTTTTAGATATTACTTGTCCATCTTTAAGACCATAACAAGATACAGAATCTATTGTAAGATTAGCTGATATTGGTGCAGGCGGACCCACTATAAGCTTTAAAGTATCTTTACATAATTTAATGTCTGACACTATTATTGTATAATTGCCTTGTGCTAAATTGTTAAAGATAAATGTAGTGTTAAACTGTCCACCATTGAATGAATATAAATAAGGAGGCTTTCCAGAGAACACATTTATTTTAATAGAACCATCTTTCTTGCCAACGCAACTTACTGTAGTTATTACAGCCTGAGCTGATAAATTACATTCAGAATAGCTGCAGGTTACGGTCCCAATTTCATTTACACAATCAATCCCAACCTGACTTACTCTTACTTCAATCTTAACAACTTCTCCCAGCTTTAATTCAGTAACCAAATGAGAAAGGAATCCACTAGATTGTTCCCAAGGCATTCCATTAATACTTACTTCGTATGAAATAGCACCATTTATTTTATTCCAGCTAAATTGTATCATACCATTGTCTAATACCTGGCAAGTAACAATAGGGGCAGGATATGCAATTTGTATATTAGCCCAGCTTGTATCTGTTTTTTGACAGCCATAGAGATCCTTAACTATAAGGGCAAAATAGGAAGGCTTAGTTACTGGAATATTGAAATTTTGACATAATGGACAGCTTAATGCTAAATTGCTTTTCCATGAATAACTCAGTGTCTGTAAAATATTAAACTTCAGATTTACTGAGTCTATTAATAATTGCTGATTATACGGTTTATTGATTTGTAATTTCCATTTACCGGATGAACTTGCATTTAAAAGATTGGTCCAAAGATCAGTTGTTTTATAGTCGCCACTATATGGTTCTATTCCAGAAGAAATAGTACCTAAAGCTAAGGGTAAAAAACAAGTCTTAGCTAATGTTTTTCCTGTCACATCTCCAGTTTTAATGAGCTGAATAAGTTTTTTATCAGGGCTTATTAATTTAAAATCCAATTGGTTTAGATCATCCGCCTTTAATGATATACAAACTGAAGATATATCGTTAGTAGGGTTAGCTAATGTAAATGGCTGAATTGCAGAAACCGGTATTTCTAATACTGCAACATTGGATTTTATATAATCAGAGGAAGTATAAAAAGCAAAATCAACTGATTTAGTCAGATTAGTATTAGGAATGACAGAAACATTAATGAGTTGACCTGAACATACAACAGTATCTTTTAAATCATCAAATAAATTACTGCAAGAAAGACATTTAGGATCCTGGGCCGGTAAGAAAGTAATAGGTAAGACAGTTTCAAATTTACATCCTGACTGATCTTGTACCTGCCAGATATTTTCAACTTTACCAGGTTTTGCTGATCCTGATGATAAGGATCCAAGATTATTATTACTAACTGATGGATTGTTTAACCAATTTCCATTTACAATTGTATTTGTAAATGAATCTACAGGAGGATATAATTGAGGATCAAAATTAACACCCCAGTCAAAAACATAACCGTTATCAGTTTTCCATAGGTCTGTAATAGATATTGTCCAAGGCCCGTCGAATGGACAAGAAATTAAATTGGCAAAACTATTATAGGGGTTATAAGATCCACTAGGTAAAGTAGGTACATTATTTTTTAACAGATAGTCATTCCAATTGCCTTGTGTAGAATTCATTGACCAGCAATAGTTCCAACCTATTCCAGGTATTGGTTCAGGCAGCAACTCATCATTCTCAAATGGAATACCCAGGAATACAGAACCAGAACTAGGCTCTTGATTTTGTAGTGTTATAGATTGCCCGTTCGGGCAGGTAACTTTGATTTCCAGATCTTTCAAAAAGGAATGTTCGATATTGAGGCAAATACTTTCTAAATCAGTTAGGTCATCTATTACTTCATTTGTATTAAAACGGTCAATATAAATAGTAGAGGTATATGATTTTCCAGTTCCATCTGGTAAAGCAAAAGTATCAGCCAATAAATCTGTTGTAGGAAAAAATCCTTTCCCTGCATTTGTGCTTACGTCATAACTAAGGTCATTATTTATTGTAGCATTTAGCTTTAAAGTATTATTTAAACATAAAACGGAGTCATATGCATTAATATTAAATGAGGGAGCAGGTGCAACTCTAATCTTTTGTAATGCTACATTAGAATTAGAACAGCCATTTGCATCAGTAACTAATAGATGTACATTGTAACCCCCAGATTTTAACTTAGGTAGTGAAATATTTTTATCTGTAAAGATCATTGAGTTATTGACAACCCAATTGTATTTGCATTGATTCTCATCTTGATTGTAATTAGTATTATTTTCAGGAAAGCTTACGTTTGCCTGAAGCTCAATGGCTTCTCCAGGACATATATCAAGATATCCATTATTAATAACACCGGTTTGACTTGTAATATCTATTACTGCATTTATTTTTTGGCAAGTAGGCAAACAGGAAATATCAGCCTCCCATCCTGTTCCTTGGATGAAATTGTTAGATTTAAATTGAAGAGTAAGACATCCTGAGGCATTAGTAGTGGTTGCTTGTACTGCAAAAGGAAAATTATTATGATCAGTTGAACAAGTTAATAATGGTGCAGTTATATCAGTTCCGTCAAATATACATAACTCATCACCTGTTTTAATATCAGACGAATAGAAACTAAGTTTTATAAGAGAATTTGCAATATTATCTGAACATATGGTATTAATTATTTTTTCATTTGCCTTATAACCTAGAAGCTCACCTCCCGAGTCAGTAAGCTTTCCAGAACAAGTATTAATTGTACCATTTGTAAGAGGATAAACTTGAGCTTCAATATTACTTAAAGGAACTATACAAGCAAGTATAATTATAATAAATAATAGAAGAGGGGTAATATTTAATTTCATTTGCTTTTCTTAGTTGGTTACTGTTAGAGATAAAGTAAATAGAAAAGCTAAATCCTATTAAATATTGGTACTAGTTTGTCTTGAAATATTGGATATACAAAGACGACAGTAAAAAACGATCTCAAATAAGATAGTAGTTTCATTCCACTAAAGTTAGTTAGTTAAAAAATGATTTCATATTGTGCTACGGGCACAACTTATTTGATATGTTCGAGGATGTGTGTTCTGTCATACTCACTACCAAATACTTTACCAAAAGTAGTTAAGATGAAAACTTTAACACTTTAAAACTTATTTATCACCCTCATTTAACCTCACAAAGGTTATTATGAATTAGGTAACGGCAAGTCTTAAAGCACTTTAAGCTGTCGGTTTTTATCGGAAATTG
>Ga0193744_1000201_pt1 | contig 16987 bp, 12 predicted proteins | sample L1a1metaG_FD_143056 | JGI IMG/M metagenome (GOLD analysis project Ga0193744, IMG submission 143056) | Soil microbial communities from a riparian zone of the East river system, Colorado, United States - L1a1 | ecosystem: Environmental > Terrestrial > Soil > Riparian zone | place: USA: East River...
GAGGTATAACTTTGCTTAGATGCACGGTATTTTTGAGCTTTTGCCATTTTCCTTTGCACTTGGTTGACACAATTTACTCACTTTTACCTTATTTTAAAAGCCTCTTAGAGTTTTTCAGCAGACCCTAAATAAGCTTTACATAGGCTTTACTAAAGACTGAGAATTCAAAGTCTTTAGTAAAGCTTTTGTAAGATTTAGCTTGGGCTTTGGTATAGTTTAGGCTAAACCGTGTATTACCATTACTCAGCCAAATAAATTAGTAGAATTGACTAATTAAGTTTAGATGTCTTTTCTGATTTATAAAGATTGTAGGCATCGAGACCGCATTGCAGAAACTGATCATATTCCTTTACACCTTCCTTATAACCTCTTGGCTTAGCCAGCACTTTCTCGTCGGGTGTCATTAATACATAAAGTGGTTGAGAATTCTGCTGGAAGTTAACTATCTGAAGGTCTGCCCAGATATCCCCTATGGTTTTAATCCGGTCATTGCGGGATGTAGATTTCTTAATTTCATCCAGTTTCTTTTTATCATCAACGTATAATGAAATCAATACATAATCATTGATGATCTTATTCCTTACTTTATCAGAAACCCAGATATGCTCTTCTGTCTTTCTGCAATTGACACAACCATAACCGGTAAAATCTATAAGGATGGGTTTCCCAATTTCTTTTGCATAAGCCAGACCTTCACAGTAGTCTTTAAAGCAATTCAGGTTATTGGCAGCTTTTGAGTAGGAAGGATATTTAGATTTGATGGCAGGATCTAATGTCTCTTCTTTTATGAAATAATTATAATGTGCCGGGGGCGCCAGACCACTTAATAGTAATTTAGAATCGTATGACTTGGTAACATCATTGTAGAAAAATCCGGAGATAAGATAGACAGTCCAGACCAGGGATAACAGCGCAAATATTTTACGAGTAAGGGTTAATTTCTTTAAGGGACTATCATGAGGGAATCTCATTTTCCCGAACAGATAAATAGTCATGAGTGCAAATACTATGACCCATATGCCCATGAATACTTCATATTTTAATATACCCCAATGGGATGTCATATCTGCAACTGATAAAAACTTAAATGCCAGTGCCAGTTCCAGAAAGCCCAATACTACTTTTACAGAATTCATCCAGCTACCAGACTTGGGCAGGGTGTTTAACCATGCAGGAAATGCAGCAAATAAACCAAAAGGCAATGCAAGTGCTATTGAAAATCCGAGCATAACTACAAATGGGCCTATTGAACTCTTTGCAGATTCTACAATGGCTGATCCGATAATAGGACCCGTACAGGAGAAGGACACAATGGCCAGGGTAAATGCCATAAAGAAAATGCCAACCAGGCCACCCTTATCTGCCATAGCATCAGATTTGTTGGCTAACCAACTGGGTAAAGTAATTTCATAATACCCAAAAAAGGATATAGCAAAGAATATAAAGATGAGAAAGAATAAGGAGTTAGCTATCCAGTTAGTTGATAGGGCATTTAGTGCAGTAGCACCGAATACCGCAGTGATCAACAAGCCTATAGTAACATAAATTATGATAATGGAAAGTCCATATAGTATTCCGTTACGAGTTCCACTTTTGCGATCCTTGCTGCCTTTAGTGAAAAAAGAAACAGTTAAGGGTATCATAGGAAATACACAAGGGGTTAACAGGGCAATAAGCCCACCCAGAAATCCAAATAAAAAGGTCCATATTAAGCTTAGGTTCCTTGTGGTGTCTTCATTACCACAGTTACCCAGTGGATTTTTATAGGTCTCAATTATACTGGAAATACGCTGGTCCAGTAAACCACCGGTTGAATTTATATTTGCACAAATACCGGCAGAAGCTATTGCAGCTGCTACAGTATCTATTTTATTTTGAGTAGTATCTATATTGGCAATGGGGGTAGTTTCGTGAGTTTCAGTTTTGCCAGGATGTTCTGAAATTACTTTTGTTTTTGAATTAGTTTTACCCGGGGTCTGCAACACGAATGAAAAATCCACATCTTTAGGAGGCAGACATCTTTCATTATTACAAGTCATAAAGTTTAAATAACCTTTAATAGGTTTGGTCGGATCTTTAACTTTTATGCTTTGTCTGAAAATAGCCTTGTGTAAATACTTGACCACTTTCATATTAAACACGGGGTCCTGAATTTCTTTCCTGTTTAATTTATCTTCTTCAACTTTTCCTACCAGTTCATATTTCCCTTTTTCAAATTCAAAGGTAGTAGGTAATGGCCCGTCATCACTTTCTAAGTATTGAGAATAAATACTCCAGGTATCATCTATGGTGGCCGTGAAGATGAGTTCATAATACTCATTCAACATGGCTTTTGATTCAAATTGCCACTTTACCGGGTTAAAGATCTGAGCTTGTAGACCGGATGATATTATGATACCTGCAATTAACAGGAATAGGTTTTTCCTCTTCATATGGACACAACAATTTGCAATTTCTAATTGGAGATAGGAGCCCTAAATGCTACTTCAGTAGGTGGATAACACATTTCGTCATTACAGCTCATAAATTCAATAGTGCCACTTATTTTATCTAATGCAGTCTTAGAATGTATTCTCTTAACAATAATTAGATGATCGCTGTATTTGATTAGATTCATACCAAATACGGCATCAAAACCTTCTTTTTTATGGCCGTCTTCTGTTGCTTTATCCATACCCGAAATATCAGCAGCCTGATCAAGGGTAACCGTAGTTTTTACCGGGCCATCCTGAGATTCCAGAAACTGAGAGTACACATAAAACCCTTTATCTATAGCAGCATTAAGGGTTAGTAAGTAAGTATTAGCTGACTCCTTTTTCACAGAAGCTGTCCATTTTACTACCTTATCAGATTGAGCAAAACTCATTTGCATGATACAAACACATAAAAGGCTAAATAATAATTTCATAAATAATAGTTTAAGTAAAAGTCTTCAAATTTGATCTCTATTTCTATAGCTTACCAGTAATAAATTCAGATTAACAAAAGTTTATGATTCATTTAAGATATAAGTGCCATTTGATTTGCAACACTGACAATGGATTCAAATAATACAAGCCCATCTTTATTTCCGAGTATATCTTCAGATGCTCTTTCCGGATGGGGCATCAGGCCGAATACATTTCTGTCCTTGTTACATATTCCTGCAATAGCACGGGATGCTCCGTTAGGATTCCATTCTGGTACAATTGCCCCTTCCGGTGAACAGTATCTAAAAAGGATCTGACCATTTGCTTCCAATTCATCAAGTTCCTTTTCAGTAGCATAATATCTTCCATCTGCATGGGCTATGGGAATTTTCAATACTGCTCCTTTGTCCGTATTTGCAGTAAAAGCAGTTTCATTGTTTTCTACTTTAAGATAAATATTTTTACATACGAACTTCTGGTTTTCATTGGACAGTAAGATACCCGGCAACAAACCAGACTCACATAATATCTGAAAACCATTGCATACACCCAGCACATAACCACCATTATGGGCAAAATCTTTTACCGCCGACATGATAGGTGACAAGCCAGCCAGGGCGCCACATCTCAGATAATCTCCATAAGAAAATCCACCCGGTAATACTATACAATCGCCAGCTTCAAAATCATCAAGACTGGTTTCTTTATGCCATATTCTTTTTACCTCCATCTGCATGACATCTCCTAACACATGGAACATATCATCATCACAATTAGATCCGGGAAAAACAACAACTCCAAATTTCATATTAATTTATTTAGATAATGGTCCAAACTGCCAGATAAAGATATTGGCAAGTAGGATAAAATGAAAAAATTCAGCCCAGTTTATTGGCATTTGGTTAATGAACATACCAATAAAGATTGATAGTGGAACAGCAAAAACTAAAAAATGATCAAGACCGGGATCAGTTTGTATAAAAATCATCAGTCCTGACAGTAATAATACCCAATATAGTATTTGAATATACTTAGCCGTTTGTATTGACTGTTTAAAATTAATTTTAGTGAATACTATAAGCCCCATTATTAAGAGTATAAAAGCAATAGCTAATTTAATCCAGGAAAATGATTCAGTTAATAGTGTTAAAGAAAATCCCAATGGTAATGCAAATTGATGTTGAAGAAATATTGCTGACTTATCGTACCAATAATAATACGTAAAAACCAATAAATAAGGTACACAAGCACCTATTAATAATACCAGGTATTCTCTGGTTTTTGGTGCCCTTAGGATGTTCATACCCAAGAAACCGGCAATAATAAAAACAATATACCCACTATAAAAGAGACTAGCTACTGAAATCCAAAATCCGATGTTAAAGATAGATTTAACTGCATCAGCTTTCTTGTAAACAGAAAACATATTGGTTAATGCCAACACCAGGCAAAGGTTTGCCATGATGACTGGAGTGTGTATAAAAAACTCAGGGAACAAACTATTAATCAAAACCCACATAAGTCCGGGAAACAGACTTTGGTCACGGGTCATCCGGTAATTATTTACCAGGTTATTGATCATGATGGCTTGAAATACCAGTAGTATGATATCAATAAAAAACTGAAAGGCTCCGTTTGGAATCCAACTATCGACTGGCAAGCTACTCCATAAACCTCTCACTGCATAAACGTGGGTATGGTCACCGGCAAAGAAGTAAGAAAACCTGATTATTATCAAATAAAAGATAAATAGGATATTATAGATAATCTGGTTGGTCCTGAAAATACTTAGCACACACTTTAATTATACCTGGAAGAACTGTCTCAATCTCAAAGCAAAAGTACAAATAAGATCCAAGCAAAAAGACTTAACCAATTGAATTCTGTTTTGTTAAGTTAAATGTGTTGAATCAAATACCCGGAGGGATTAAATTTTTGGTACTAAATAAGTGATTTTAACAAATTGTGCTTTCAGCTTTTTAACTTGCAGCCTTAAAATTCATATGTGGTAGTATCTTTTAATAGTATTCAAAAACCTATACAAGAAGAATTGAAAGTCTTTGAAGGAAAATTCAAAGATGCTATGCGCAGTCATATTCCCTTGCTTAATAAGATTACTTATTATATAGTTAAGAGGAAAGGTAAGCAGGTTAGGCCAATGTTTGTATTCTTGTCAGCCCGTATGTTGAGTACACCCACCGAAACCACTTTTCATGCAGCATCACTAGTTGAGTTGTTGCATACTGCTACCCTGGTGCATGATGATGTAGTAGATGACAGCTTCGAAAGAAGGGGGTTTTTCTCCATCAATGCTTTATGGAAGAATAAGATAGCAGTATTGGTTGGTGATTATCTTTTATCAAGAGGATTATTACTTGCATTGGAGAATAATGAATATGCCCTGCTTCAGATTCTGTCAAAAGCAGTAAAACAAATGAGTGAGGGTGAGTTGCTGCAAATAGAAAAAGCCAGAAGCCTGGATATTAAGGAAGAGGTGTATTATGATGTTATCAGGCAAAAGACAGCATCCTTAATAGCAGCAGCATGTAGTGCAGGGGCCGCATCTTCTACTAAAGATGAAGCAGTCGTAGAGAAATTCAGGTTATTTGGAGAGTATATCGGTATGGCATTTCAGATTAAAGATGACTTATTTGACTTTGGTGATGTAGATGTGGGCAAACCACTGGGTATTGATATCAAAGAAAAGAAAATGACATTACCATTGATCTATGCATTGCAAAATGCCCCGAGGGATGTAAAGCAAAAGATTATTTATATAATCAAAAACCAGAACCAGGATAAGCATAAAGTCTCAGAGGTTATCCAGTTTGTACAGAAGAGTGGTGGTATAGAATATTCAAAAGAAGTAATGTTAAGGTATCGTTCAAAAGCCCTTGAAATACTTTCAGAGTTTGAGGATAGTGAATCAAAATCGGCTATGTATGATTTGGTGATGTATGTTACTGATAGAGAGAAATAATTTACGATTTACGATTTACGGTTGTTTTCTTCCGGGTAATTACATTTACCATTTAGCATTCAATGTGGTTTAGTTTAGAAAATTATTCAGTAGCCTTAACCTTCAGGCCGGGGAAAATAGTTAAACCACCAAATGGCATTAGCCCAATTATAGCAAATAATTTTACGAACTTGTTGGGCTAAAGCCCATTAATTATGGGATTCCTTACCCCCCTGCTGAAGCCACGGGGTTATTAAATTCTCTTAACTAAACGACATTGATTTAGCATTTCCTATTCATTTAATAAGTCTAACTCTTTCAGAGTTTTATAAATATCACTGATACCTATAACCCAAAGATTTTTCCGTAATTCATATTTTTCAGAGTTGGGTGTTATTATATATTGATAGGGACAGTTCAGATCAGTTAATCCTTCAGTGGTACCTTTTGTAATTTTAGGACTATTACTGTATTTTATTTCAAAGGCAACAAAAGGATCATTACCTTTTATTAGTACCAGATCAACTTCTGCACCATTGCTTGTTCTATAGAAATATGTTTGAATAGAAGGTTTAAGCATAGCAATTATTTGTTGGATCACAAATCCTTCCCAGGAATAACCCTTAATAATATCCCCTTCAAGATCTTCAATAGAATTTATACCACGTAAATAATGAAGTATGCCACTATCTCTAATATATATTTTGGGAGTTTTAACCAATCTTTTTTGATTATTTGAGTGGTAAGGCTGTATAGTTCTTAGTAAATAAGCTTGTTCAAAGAAATTGATATATTTCTTTATATTAGACATAGAAATCTGCATTACATTGGCCAATTGACTATAGTTGATTAACTGGCCGTGAATGGAGGCAATTATCCTAAGAAACATTGATAATTGAATAGAATCAACCTTCAATTCTGAAACTCCAAGCTCTCTTTCTATATAGGTGCGTACAAAATCACCAAGCCATTCAAAACTTTCTTCATTATTGGTAGCTTGAAAAGCAACAGGGAAACCACCAGTAATCCATAATTTTGTAAGCCTATCATTTCCAACTTCGTCTAAAGAGAATGGATGTAACTCTTGATAACTAACTCTGCCCGCAAGAGACTCTGCAGACATGCCGATTAATTTATCGGAGGCAGAACCCAATAATATAAATCTTCCTGCTTCTCTGTTTTCGTCTATTAAAGATCTTAATATTGGAAAGAGTTCAGGCATCCTTTGTACCTCATCTATAACCACCAATTTAACTTGTTGATTAGATAAGAAAAATTCAGCATCACTTAGTTTTAATAAATCACTGGGCCTTTCTAAATCTAAATATAAAATTTCTTTGGTTCCAGGATCTATTTGTTTTAAGGCTAAGGTAGTTTTACCAACCTGGCGGGGACCCAGGATCACTACTGCAGGGTTCAGTTTAATAGCTTTATTTACTTTTTTAGATAGTCGACGTAATATCATAAATTAATTATCCATGCAAATTTAATCAAAATAAACAAATTTACATGGATAATTTAAAGTCATATTACTTTACTTTTTTCCTTTCCCTTTTACTTTTCACCTCTTAAACTTCTCAATAGCATTCCTGGTAAAGTCAGAAAGCACCAGTTTACCACTTTTCTCAGCCCTTTTCTCTAATAGTTCATCCCATTCATCAGTTCCTTCCCAGAATACTTTCTTGAGCATACGCATAGCTTCAGGGTTTGATAGAACCAATTGCTGACAAAGAAGCTGTATGGCAGCATCCATATCTACAGTGCTGTCGTATAGTTCTGCATATAATCCTTTCTGCATAGCCCACTCAGCTGTCTGAAATACTGTGGCATTAATAGTTAATTGGGACATGGCCGATACACCTATTTTATGCTCTACTGCCGGCCCCACCACAAAAGGACCAATACCCACTGCCAACTCACTTAGTTTTACAGAAGCATTCCTGGTAGCATAACAAATATCAGTTGCAGAAGCTATTCCAACTCCACCTCCAATAGCTTTACCCTGAACCCTCCCAATTATAAACTTAGGACATTTACGCATAGCATTGATCACATTAGCAAAACCCATAAAGAACTTCTTACCATGCTTTTGATCTTCAATACTAATCAACTCATCAAAACTGGCACCTGCACAAAATGTCTTATCACCCTGGCTTTTTAAAACCACAACCAGGATATCATCTGTTTTACCCACATCAGTTATCACATCAGACAGTTCTCGTAACAATTGCCCAGGCATACTATTATGTGCCGGATGGTAAAAACTAATAGTAGCTATACCATTTTCTATTTCCAGGTCAATACTACCTTGTTCTATTGTTGAGTCTTTCATATTTTTTAGTTGTCAAGATTCGTTATCCGATGTCCGGTGTCCGGTGTCCGATGTCCGGGAAAGACTAATCACTAATCACTATTACTAATCATTAACCATTTAAATTCACAATTCACAATTCAATGTCGTTTAGTTAAGTCGAATACAATAATGCCACCCCTATGGGGGCTAATTGAACTAACCATATTTTACTATAACAATGTCACCCCTAATGGGGCTAAATTTCCTTAACTAAACGACATTGATTCACAATTCACAATTAAATTTATCCCTTTTTCTTAACCATTGTCAAAATAGTAGCCACCCCAATGTGTTCATCCGTTTCATCAAACATCTCTACATACCATTTAACAATTCCTTTCTCGACATCATTTTCATCTCTCTTTTCCTGTTCTATTTTTTCTTTACAAGTGAACTTAACATAAATGGTGCTTCCGGCATATACAGGTTTAGTAAACCTCAGTTCATCGATACCATAATTTAAAAGTACCGGACACTTAGCACTATTTTCAACAAATAAACCAGCTGCTGCACTCATAATAAAATAGCCATGTGCTACAGGATGTTCAAACAATGTTCCCTCTAGTGAAGTATGATCAGTATGTGCATAAAAATGATCCCAGCTAAGATTAGCAAAGGCTTTAATATCAGCATCAGTTATAGTTCTTTTACCGGTTATAATCTGATCACCAATCTCCAGTTCCTCAAAGTGTTTCCTGAATGGATGGATATTATCGAGTTTCCCAATAGCATTTTGTTGGTACACATTAGTAATAGCAGTGAGGGTAGTAGGGGATCCTTGTACAGCACATCGCTGCATATAGTGCTTTACACCTCTCATACCACCCATTTCTTCTCCGCCACCTGCTCTACCCGGACCGCCATGTACCAATAATGGCATTGGGGATCCATGACCAGTACTTTCTTTAGCACAATACCTGTTTAATACCAATATCCTCCCGTGGTAAGACGCAGATCCCAACACATATTGCCGTGCCAGATTATCATCATTCGTAATGATTGAACTTACTAAAGAACCTTTACCCATTTTAGCCAATTCAATTGCCTCATTTATATTTTTATAAGGCATCATAGTACTGACCGGGCCAAAAGCTTCAATCTCATGCACTTCTGTGTGTTTAAATGGATCCATTTGTAATAGAAGTAAAGGAGAAATGAATGCTCCTTTTGATTTATTACCACTCATTATTTCTACCTCATCCAGATTACCATAAACAATGGAAGCGTGTTTACTTAAAAGCCTTACCCTATCTTTTACTTCCTCCAGTTGCACTCTGCCTGCCAAAGCTCCCATCCTCACACCTTCAGTTCTCGGATCACCTACACTGGTTGATCCCAAGGCTTTGCCAAGTGCTATTTGCACATCTTCAATTAAATGTTCAGGAACTATTATTCTTCTTACTGCGGTGCATTTCTGACCACATTTCACAGTCATTTCTTTTCTTACTTCTTTAATAAACAGATCAAATTCTTCTGTGCCTGGAATGGCATCCAACCCCAGCACGGAGCAGTTTAAACTATCAGCTTCCAGGTTAAAAGGAACCGATTCATCAATAACTCTTTGGGTTGCTTTCAGCATTTTGCCTGTAGATGCAGAACCTGTGAAGGTAATTACATCCTGGCTCTCAACATGATCTAAAATACCCCTTGCAGATCCGATAATCAATTGTAAAGCACCTTCAGGTAATATACCCGAAGAAATAATATCCTTTACCATTGCTTCCGTTAGATAAGAAGTGATAGTTGCTGGCTTTACAACTGCTGGTACTCCTGCAAGCAGATTTACTGCTATTTTCTCCAGCATTCCCCAGATAGGGAAGTTAAATGCATTGATATGTATAGCCACCCCTTCTTTGGGTACCATAATATGCTGACCAATAAAACTACCGCCTTTACTTAGAGGGGCATACTCTCCATCTACAAAATAGCTTTCATTAGGGAACTTCTTTCTTAAGGAGGCATTCGCAAACAAGTTTCCGATTCCGCCCTCTATATCAATCCAACTATCTATTTTAGTGGCTCCCGTTTGATAACTGATAGTATAATATTTATCCTTTTTCTCATTGAGGAAAAGTGCCAATGATTTTAACATTTGTCCTCTTTGCTGGAAGGTCATTTTTCTGAGTGAGGGTCCTCCTTTCTTTCTGCCATAATCAAGCATTGCTGCAAAATCAAGTCCTTTTGAACTGGCAGATGCAATGGCATCACCTGTTGAGGCATCTAATAGTATTTCACCTTCTTCTGCTCCTGCAATCCATTTCCCTAAGGCAAAATTATGAAGTTGATTCATTCTATATATCTATTTATTGCAAGGGTAAAGATAGAAGTAAAATGTACGATATACGATATACGATATAGGATTTAGCTCATATCATCACAATTTCTTTAGTTTTATAACTAATTATATAATCTCGGATAATATATGGGATTATCACATAAGCCCTAAAATGATGTTTTTCGAAAACAGGAAAGAGGAAACCCGAAGATTAAACTAGTAATATAATTGACCTAAATGGAAAACGACGTTAAGGTATATCGTATATCGTAATTCGTAAATTATACCTTTTACTTTTTACCTCTTACTTTTTACCCTAAAAAGCTACTATCATTTTCTCAGCTTCCTTCATCTCTTTCAGTGCCATCTTCTTTACAGCTTTAGCTACTTCATCAGCAACCTCCTGGCTTAAAGCAGGGGGTATGACGAGATCTCTTCTTGGAGTTTTTACACATTTTGCAATCGCATAAGCAGCAGCCAGTTTCATTCCGGGAGAAATAGTTTTAGCTTTTGCGTCCAATGCACCCCTGAACACGCCCGGGAAACCCAATACATTATTAACCTGGTTGGGGAAGTCACTTCTTCCTGTCCCAACTACTGCAGCACCACCTTTATAGGCTTCTTCAGGCATAATTTCCGGAATTGGGTTGGCCATGGCAAATATAATGGCATCCCTGTTCATCTTTTTAATATTATGAGCAGATAATAAGTTGGCCATACTAACCCCAATAAAGACATCAGCACCATACAAAGCATCTTTTACCGTCCCTTTTTTATTATGAGGATTAGAGAAACCAAGTAGTTCTTTTTTAGAAGAATTCAAGTCCAGTCTGTCATGATGAATAATACCATGCGTATCGCAAAGTATTATTTCTTTAACAGACTTACAGAATTCTACATTATCAAAACCTATACATCTTAACATTTTAGCAATAGCTACCCCGGCAGATCCTGCACCATTGATAACTACTACCAAATCTTCCATTCTCTTTTTAACAACTTTACATGCATTTATCAATCCAGCTAACACAACCATTGCAGTGCCATGCTGATCATCATGAAAGACAGGAATACCAAGATCCTGTAATCGGGCTTCTATTTCAAAACACTTTGGGGCGCATATATCTTCCAGATTAATACCACCAAATACAGGGGCTATTCTTCTTACTGTTTCAATTATTTCTTCAGTATTTTGAGTGTCCAGGCAAATAGGAAATGCATCAATATCTGCAAATTTTTTAAATAACATGGCCTTACCCTCCATAACCGGAATTGCTGCATATGGTCCGATATTACCAAGTCCTAATACTGCCGAACCGTCAGATACAATGGCAACTGTATTGGCTTTTAAAGTATATTCCCAAACATCTTCTTTATTTTTGGCTATTCTTTTACATGGCTCAGCGACACCGGGAGAATAAACTAAAGAAAGGTCATCCTTTGTTTGCACATCTATCTTCGGAACTACAGATATCTTACCACGATACTTCTTATGTAGTTTCAAGGACTCTTTAAAGTAATCCATGATGATTAGTTTCTTTGTGATTGATCAGTTAACGAATTCAAATCTAAGCGTTTTTAAAGAGATAATCCAGTAAGAAGTATTCAAAAGCTATTATTATCTCCAGTTCATGACTCCAGGCCATATATAGCAGTCTTTATTTCAACGCCGGAACTTCCCCAACCGCGGTACATTCCTTCCGAATTAAAGACCAAAGCTATATCACCATTTTTACCCATACCAATAAGTCCACCTTCTCCACCTAATATCATTTGCTTCTTCATAATTACTTCTTCACAAGCTTCTTGCAGACTCATTCCTTTATATTCAATAAGGCAGGAAACATCATATGCGACTATACCTCTCAGGAAAAACTCCCCGACCCCAGTACAGGATATTGCACACGTATTATTATTAGCATATGTACCTGCACCTATAATGGGGCTATCACCTATCCTGTTGAATCTTTTATTTGTCAGTCCTCCAGTGGAAGTAGCAGCAGCCAGATTTCCTTTTGAGTCTCTAGCAACTGCACCTACTGTCCCAAATTTCTTTTCGACATTAATATTGTGGTCCAGGGCTATTTTATCCTCTTTTATTGCCTCCATTAATTGTGCTAACCTGGTTTCGGTATTAAAATAATCATCCGATTCAAAAACCAATTTGTGGATTCTGGCGAACTCTTCAGCTCCAGCACCACAAAGAAAAACATGTTCAGATTTGTCCATAATAGTCCTGGCAAGCAATACCGGGTTTTTGATGTTTTGCACCATGGTTACTGCTCCGGCATCTAAATTACTTCCATCCATAATAGAAGCATCCATTTCATGTCTTTTATCATGAGTATATACAGATCCTTTTCCGGCATTAAATAAATGACAATTCTCTAAAGAGATTACGGCATGAGTAACTGCATCTATGGCAGATCCGCCAGAAGCAAGAATATCAAAGCCAATTTGAGTAGCAGACTGCAAAGCTTCATGGTAGATTTTAGCTTTTGCCTCATCCATATTAGATCTGTTAATTGTTCCGGCACCTCCGTGGATGGCTATTGAAAAAGGCATATATTAGATTGGTTTTATTTATTGATACAATAATATACAGCAAAAAGACGAAATAAACGCAAAAATCCACAAAAGAGCTGAATAATCATTAATATTTTGGTGTAATGTAAAATGCATTATTAAAATGAACTGGCAATAACTAACTTTGCCCCCTCATTAGAAAAAAATTGAATTCTCTGGACTTAAAATCTGCTATAGATATTGATCGTTTACCTCTCCATGTGGCACTTATCATGGATGGTAACGGACGTTGGGCCAAGCAACACGGCAAGCCAAGGGTATTTGGTCATCGCAATGGGGTGAGATCGTTAAGGGAGACCTCAGAAGCAGCAGCTGAGTTAGGAATAAAGTATTTAACTTTTTATGCTTTTTCTACTGAAAACTGGAATCGGCCTGCTTTAGAAGTAAATGCACTGATGACTTTGCTGGTAGACACAATAAAAAAGGAAATAACAACGCTTAACAAAAATGATATTAGATTACATGCTATAGGTGATATTGCTAATTTACCCGAAAAGTCGAGAAATGCATTGAACTGGGCCATTGAGCAAACTGCCGGTAATAAAAGAATGACTATGGTACTGGCACTAAATTACAGTGCCAGATGGGAAATATTGGAAGCAACCCGGAATATTGCTAAAGAAGTTAGAGAAGGGACACTCCAGTATAAAGATATTGATGAAAAGCTTTTTTCTGATCATCTAAGCACAGTTACTTTACCTGACCCGGAATTGTTGATCAGGACAAGTGGTGAATGCAGATTAAGTAATTTTATGCTTTGGCAGCTTTCTTATGCAGAACTAGTATTTACATCGGTTCTTTGGCCGGATTTTAATAAAGAAGAATTTTACAAAGCTATACTCAACTATCAAAACAGAGAAAGAAGATTTGGAATGATCAGTGAACAATTAGCTAAATAATAAACCTTATTCACGAAGCGAATCAAAAGAACTGAACGTTCTGAAACTATGCTTTTTTGAAAAACTAAAACTAAACATGAAAAAAATCTTTTCATTCATTGTATTTATACTATTCAGTTTATCTACTTTATTTTCCCAAAATAAGCCTGCAGCTAACAATACTGGACCAACCGGTGAATATGAAATTGGAGGCATTACGGTTTCAGGTGCCAGTTATTCAGACGAGAATGCTATTAAACTGGTTTCCGGCCTTAAAGTAGGAGCTAAGATAAGAGTTCCAGGTGAAGATATTGGAAATGCAATCAGGGCATTATGGAAATTAAAACTCTATGATAATGTAGTAATCACGAAAGATAAAACGGTTGGGGAAGTTGTCTTTTTGAATATTAAAGTAGTAGAAAGGCCAAGGATAGCTAAACATTCATTTCTAGGAGTAAAAAAGGGTACTCACGAAGACCTCAATAAAGTAGTAACCAGATTTTTGCCTGAAGGAACAATCGTAACTGAAAATGCAAAAAACAATGTTGAAAAAGGTATTGCCAACTATTTTATTGAAAAGGGCTATCTGGATACAAAAGTAATTACTAAAGAAGAAAGAGAAGATAGTACGCTCAATTCTGTCAGGCTTAAATTTGTAATTGACAGAGGTAAAAAAGTAAAGATTCAGGACATAACTTTTGTTGGTAATAAGAATGTGAAAGCTTCGAAGTTGAGAAAGTTAATGGACAAGACGAAGAGACGATGGAAACTTTTCTCTTCTTCTAAATTTATTAAAAAGGACTATGAAGAAGACAAGCTTAGCATTATAAAGTATTATAATACGATTGGATTCCGTGATGCTATTATAACAAAAGATACTACCTGGAGAGGGAAGAATGGGTATCTAAGGATTCAGATAAGTATTGATGAGGGCAATCGCTATTACTTTAGAAACATAAAATGGAAAGGTAACTCGATTTATGACGTAGCTACCCTGCAAAGAGTGTTGGGGATTTCAAAAGGAGATGTTTATAACCAGGAATTATTAGAAAACAGATTAAGATTTAGCCAGGATGGTCGTGATGTAAGTTCCTTATATTTAGATAATGGTTATTTATTCTTTCAGGTAGATCCACAGGAATATGTAGTGACAGCTGATTCCCTAGACCTGGAGATCAAATTATATGAAGGTCCTCAGGCTACTATTGACAGGGTTATCATAAAAGGAAATGATCGCACACATGAAGATGTAATTCGTCGTGAACTTAGAACAAGACCAGGCGATAAATTTAGCAGGTCAGATATTATTAGATCACAAAGGGAGATCTCAGCTTTAGGCTATTTTAATCCGGAAACGCTTGGTGTTAATCCAATCACCAACCCTGATAAAAAAACGGTTGATATTGAATATACTGTCGAAGAAAAACCATCTGACCAGTTAGAATTATCCGCAGGATGGGGAGGTGCTGGTCGAGGTATTATTGGAACACTGGGAGTTTCATTCAATAATTTTTCAATTCGGAATATCATGCATAAAGAAGCCTGGAATCCACTTCCACAAGGAGATGGGCAAAGACTTTCTTTAAGAGCACAATCAAATGGGACCTATTACCAATCCTACAATGTATCATTTACGGAGCCTTGGTTAGGAGGGAAAAAACCTACTTCCTTAACCGTTGGAGGTTTCCTTACAAGCCTTGGAAATGGCCAGGATGTTGGTAGCACAAGTTACAGCAATCTTAAAATTATCAATGGTACGGTGGGATTAGGAACCAGGTTAAAATGGCCGGATGACAACTTCGTATTAAATACCGAGCTTAACATTCAAACTTTACGTCTGGATAATTATCCGGTTCAGCTTTCCAATGGGCTTTCTATAAATAATGGCAATTATCATAACTGGAGTCTTAGATTTACTTTAGCCAGAAATAGTATTGGTGATCCAATATTCCCGAAGGATGGTTCCTTGATAGAGTTTATCGGACAGTTTACGCCCCCCTACAGTTTGTTTAGTAGCAAGAACTATTCAACTGATCCTGTTGAAGACAGATTTAAGTTTTTAGAATACCACAAGTGGAGAATAAATGCAGTTTGGTACACCAGTTTAGTGCAGAAATTAGTATTAAAAGCTTCAGCCAAGATTGGACTATTGGGTTATTATAACAAACAAATAGGAACCTCGCCATTTGAACGATTTGTATTAGGAGGAGACGGGTTATCAGGCCAGCAAGCATTTTATAATGGGAATGACCTGATATCTTTAAGAGGATATGATGTCACTGATTTGCCTGCAAGCAATGCAGGTGGTGGCGCAGCATTTGACAAGTTTACTTTGGAGTTAAGATACCCGATCTCATTAAATCCAAGTTCAACTATATTTATGCTTACTTTCCTTGAAGGTGGAAACTCATGGAGCTCTTTAAGAGATTTTAATCCTTTTGATTTAAAGAGATCTGCTGGATTCGGGGTTAGGGTATTCCTTCCGGTATTTGGTACAATAGGATTTGATTATGGCTTTGGATTCGATAAAGTATTACCTGCAGGAAGTGGTGCCGGATCATATGGCAGGTTTAGTATTATTCTAGGGTTTGAACCAGATTAGTATAGTTGCTGCCTGTTGTCAGTTGTTAGAAAATTGCTTTGCTGACAACTGGCAACAGCCAAGTTAAAACTAAAATAAGATCACCTTTAATCACCTTTAGATCACCTTACGGTCGAACCGCTATCGAATTGCAGTCGAATTGCTCTTTTCCTGTGTAATTTAATTATATTCCAATATCCATTATTTGTATAAGCTTTAAAATACAAAATATTTTAAAGTTGTGCATATCTTTCCTAGCAAATCGAAGGCGAAAGTGATGCTGAAGTTAATTCTCAATTCAGCATTCACAATTCAATGTCGTATAGTTAGGGTCTGCTGAAAAAGTCAACCTGTTATTACATTTATGGTTTTTAAGTTAAAAGAGATATTTAAATCATTGTGCTTTAAATATCTCTTTAATGTATTGATATAACTTGCTGAATATG
>Ga0193744_1000202_pt1 | contig 16862 bp, 17 predicted proteins | sample L1a1metaG_FD_143056 | JGI IMG/M metagenome (GOLD analysis project Ga0193744, IMG submission 143056) | Soil microbial communities from a riparian zone of the East river system, Colorado, United States - L1a1 | ecosystem: Environmental > Terrestrial > Soil > Riparian zone | place: USA: East River...
TGTGGGGTTGTTGTCGTGCCAATATAATCACCAGTTGAGTAAGCTCCGGCCGCACTCATAACGAGCGTGCTTGTTACAAGCCCCGTATTTCCCCCAACAGAACCAAGATGTTGTTCGCCTGCCGATAATTTTAGTCTTCCGGAGCTATCGGTTGAAATAGATGAATAATCAAGATCCGTATTTGTGGTTGTTGCGTTTGAGTCGTTTCTTACGCCAAGCATCATTACGCCGGTATCGCCTGTTGTGTGTGGCGAGTCTTCTGCCTTGCCTAGATTTGTCGCCCCCGTTCCCGGGGTAGATGAAGTTATTGTGCCGCTAATCCAAAGGCGCCCATCCTTAATTTGCAGGAATTCATAATCACCCTCCGACCCGCTTTTATCGATTGGCGTTGCCGTGCGGATGGCTAGAATTCCAACGCCCTTATCTCCATTTAAACTTGCTGCATCTTCGGCGATTGGAAAAGCAAATGTTCCGTCATTTGTAATTGTTGTCCCGCTTGTCGTAGCAACAAGCAGTCTTCCGGTATCCTTGTCAAAAACAAAGTTGGAGGCATCTCCAATCGTATAAGCGGGGCTGTATAATATTGAATCAACAGCCTTACCGCCAGTAATTATAAGGTTATCGTCAGTAAGTGGTGTGTTGTCTCTTTGGTTGCTCATAGCAGTGGATAAATTATTGGTGGTGATGAAAATGGTATCCGGCAGATATCCGAAACCGATTGTGTTTTTAGTATAAGCGGAAATGAAACGCCGGATAATTTGTATGGTGTTTTTTCTGTATAAGGCGTAATTTGAAATGATTGATTCCTGTCAAAAGCCCACGGATAATTCGGGTCATGAAGCTGATCGATCACGTCTTTTGCAACCTGAATCATGTCGCTGAGTACTTCTGTTTCATTTACCTCTCCGCGCCTCACGCCATCCAAAAGCCAAATCGTAAATGCAAAATCTATTACATTCAGCGTAACGGGAAAAGTATTCAGTTGCACCCACAATTCCGTACAGTCGCAAACGCCGGAAGTATAAAATTCCCACGGGTCGCCAAAACGGAAGCCATGAAGCTGCTGATGCTTATTTGCTATCTCGTTTAGATTCTGAACTATCTGGTTTAGTGTTGTCATTTTTTCTTTTTTCGAGGAAGCGTTCAAGCTTTTTGAAATTTGAATTTTCCTTTTCGCGTCTTGATGTTGTGTTGTATTTTTTCTTTGCCATTTTTATACAGACGGATTTTCGAGTGAGCAATTATTGCGGTCGTCACCCAAAACCCAACCGGTGTAAAACTGGTTTGTCGTGGGGCGAATCGTGTCCGGCGATGATCCGGCGTTGTAGAATAATGGGTATGAAACACTGTTTGCATTCAGATATTCGTGTACCCGTTTTGCGTATACCTGAGCTTGATCTTTCCATTCCTGCACATAGCGGTCAATCACGGTTAAGTCTACCGATTGCGCGTTTTCAGAACCCATGGTTTGGATTCCCTTGTTGCGGATCTTATAATTGAAAACCATCATGCCACGAGCCAGCACAAACATCCTAAGGCAGGGGCGCAACTTATTTAACAACGTAGTGTTTATTGCGCTGACGGTATTTGCCGTAATCTGTCCGTCGAGCTGATTGTAAAGTCCCGTTCCTATCAGTGGTAAAATGTCCATCTGCTGCGTGTCATAGATCAGCGCCGACACCTGATCGTTGTCGTAGTTTTGCTCCACATAGCTCATTAGCCGCGTGTCGTCAGGTCGTATAAAAAGTGCGTCAGCCATATTAATCGTTAATTCTTAAAAGTTGTTGAATCCACGAGTGCCGGCAGTGCGGAACATGAATGTCCGTGTTGGGTTTCGTGTACCATCCGCCGCGATTGTCCCACGCATTCATTCCGTATTTTTTATTTGCCCCGTTATTCAGTGCGAAAATATCCACGCTCTCCCATCGCTTGCCACCTTTTGAAAGCCCAACCATCTTCACGCAAAACGGATGTGATGTACTGATCAATTCCTCCTCATTCTTAAATGAAAACGAAAGCCCGTATCGGTATACTACTTTTATTCTCGATGTTTTTGCAGTCTTTTCGTTGATTGCCTGTACCCCTAATTCTGTCACCTCATAACCATTAACCGATTCGGTTGGTGTTTTAATGGTACATTCTTTCAATATTTTTCTGTCAACCAAATCCGAAATAGCGTCGTTAATTTTCCCGATATCTGTTTTTGTAGCCGCCGCAATTGCTTCGGGCTGTAATGTCGAGTCCTTGGAAAGCAAGTCGATTATTGATCGTTCCAATCCGTTTGCCTTGTATTCAGCCGCAAAATGCCCTGCCATGAACTCATTTTCGGAAATCCTGACGCTTTCCTCGTCGAACGATTGTATCTCGCGCTCATAAATCAATTCTGATTTTGAATAGTCTTTCGCGATGGAGGCAAGCCCTTGTATCAATTCATTTTCTTCGTGTGATGAGAATTGCTGTGTTGTTGTGGTTGAAACAACACTTTCCTTTGGGGTTGGAGAAAGCCCCGCCATGTCCCGTATTTCCCCCACTGACAAACTTTCCAAAACCTTGTTTGCGACCAAAGGTGAAATGCTTGAGATGTTTTTCAGGAGTTCGACGGCAGGGTTTTTTTGTGTTGCGTCGGCCGTCTTGATTCCAAGCTGATCGATCATGTAGCGTCTTTTTTCTTCCGGTGTAAATACCGAATCAATTGTTTCATCGGAAAACATATATCCAACACGACGAACCCGATTCAGATAAAATTTTTGCGTGATGCCAAAATCTGCGGCCAACTCATTAATGACCGACTCAATTATTTTCTGCCGCCCATTTACATATTCATTTTGAAACAATTCTTCGGAAAGTTGCAATTCAGCCCGTCCGCCCAAAGAGCCTTCTCGATAAAGCCCAAGCAGCATTCCGCTGCTTAGCCGGTGTCCTGTGATAATCTGTTGCTGTACACGTTTTCCTATCGCTTCATACTGCTTATCCGAATCAGTCATTTGCAGGGTTTGTACATCTGCGGACGTATCCTTTGATCTTGCAAAATTCACCACAAGCCTGTTGCCGCCAACGCCCGTAAATTTTTCATGAATCTTCTTTTCAATTGCAATCGCCTTGTCCTGTGTTGGCTCGTTGTTGTAGAAATTTATTAAGTGCGTTGGAGTGAATCCGCTTTCAACCGTATTGAAAAAATAAATGTCAAGAGAAATGTCGGTGTCGATCGGACGGCATGCGCCCCTATATACCGGAATCGGATACACCTTTTGTATTGGATGCGGCGCTTTCCAGTAATAAATGAATTCACCTTTTCTGTTTTTGGGATCGTACTTTGTATAAATCCTGAAATCCTTTTCCTCTTCGGGCTTTTGATTGGTTTTTCTTAGCCCTTCATTACCCAGCACTACCCATTTCTGCGTATAAAAAAATGATGATTCATCCACATTTGTGCGGATGTTGGCCATGTCTATATAAGAAAGCGATGCCGTCTTGCCATCTGTTGACCAAATGCCCTTTATGCAAAGCCCGTTGAAAATTTCTAAATCCAAGCACCATCTAAGAGTTGCATCATTCAAATCGCTGTCAAGATTAAACGGTTGCTGCAACATCTTTAATGCAAGCGCCTTGTGCTCCGTATTGAGTCCTTCGGTATTTATGCCCCATCCGTTTCCGCAGATATAAGAAACCTTGTAATCGACAATTGCCTTGTGAAAAGTTGATTCGGAATAAATGTCGATCAGGTAATACGGATAATCATTCTTCATTCCGTAATACACATAATCCCTGTTCTTCACCTCACGAAAATTTGGCTGATCCTGATTGCCGAAAACGGCTTTCACCTCAGAGAAAACAGATTTCACCGCCCCTTTGAATTGCATAAACAGGGTTGGTTGTTTCTTATTGTCGCTTAGGTTATTATCCATTATTATAATTATTGCGGGTAAGCGAATGTTTCGGTGTAATTTGGTTTTGCGTATGTGTCAGTTGGTATTCCGTGAACATAAGCTAATCCTGTTTCTAGCAATGTTGTGGCGGATAAGTAATTGGTATTGACTGGACTTGACTGCTCGTAAATTCTGTATTCAGAAATTCCGCTAGGCAGTGTTGCTGTTATACCCTCAATAAAAGTCCATTTCTCGCAGCGTTCGGCTTGTGAATCAAAAGCCATTACAATAGCGACCTCTGTATTGAGCCCTTCTGAAGTGAATCGCCATAAATAGTAAGGCGATGCCAACGTTTGCTTTTCATAGCACGTTGTAATCAGCACTTGCGAATTACCCTTTGTTATTTGCAGCATCTACACTGATGATGCGGAAAAGTGATTTTGGTCGGGGAAAGTTTTTATCTTAGTGCAGGATATTTTGTAGATAAAAAAGAAAGTTTTAATAAAAAAAATAATGGCACAAAAACTACCCGATAGCCAAAAGGAAAAAGCCCGCAAAGAAAAAAAGATGATCGTTAATTTCTCGCCATCGAAGGAGGAGCTAGCCGTGATGATTGACGGGAAAAATGTAATTTATTACAACTCAGAAAAAGTTTTGGAGCTGATCGATCGGGCTAAAAAATACAAGAATTCGGATTCTGAATTTGAGATTGTCGAGACGTGCAATGCATGCGGAGTTGATAATGGGCATGCGGATAATTGCGAACTAAGCAGGAAGGAAAAGGGAAATTGAGGGCGAATGAATTGAGAATTGGCAATTGGGTGAACGATCGGGCATCACAACCATTTCAAGTAAGTGCTGAAAATATTGCTCGCGTTGCCTCGTCAGAGATTGAAGGGAAAATAAATATTGATTTTAACGATGCGCCCCTCACCGAAGAATGGTTGGCGAAATTTGGATTTACCGTTAATAAATTCCCCCACCAGCTCCAAAATTTATTTTTCGCATTAACCGGCGAGGAGATGTAAAACAAAAAACCTTCACAATTAAGCAAAGGTCTTTTTGCCTTTCGGCTTTTTCGAACTGACAAGAGAGCGAAAAATCTGTTACAGGTCTGAGTAGTTCGAAATCACAGTCATCGGATTTGGTTCGGTTCCCTCGAATGTCAATGTGTACCCTGAGCGATCTTCGTAATTTGTGCCTGATGCCGACACCGAAGTAATCAAGTCAATGCCGCGGGTATATCCAAACAGCCATCCAACTCCGTTATTGTCTTTCGCTGCAATATGCAAGCTGACCTGATGGTATGTTTTTAATTCGTTCCTGAATGCCACTTGCAGCCTATTGAAAATAAAGCTAACCATGTCCTTATATGACGATGTGCCATTTTGAACATTTGTGGTTCCCGTTTCGGTGAAGTTAGCGGCGATCTTTTCGCAGAATAATAATTGCCAGTCCACAAGTGATGCACCGGAAGCGACTACCGTTCCTGACGTTTCCACAAGAGTGGTTCCGACCGCGTTGGGATCGAAAATTTTAACCTTGATTTCCTGCACTCCGCCGTTTGAATTGCGGCAGGCAAAAGGAAATGAAGCCAACAATGTACAGGCCATGATTTCGTTGTTTAAAATTCCAGTTGTCTACAAATCGCAGACAACTGGAATGAATGATTATAGGTTTGTGTACTGAACGATTTGATCGTAGAAGTGATTTGTTACTCCGATGTTGAACCGGCAGTGGAATCGCAATTGCTGATTGTCTTCGGAGAACCAAATCTTGAAATCGGAACTATCTTTCTTCACGTCGAAACCGGCGATGAAGTTGGATGCTGATCCGGCAAGAATTCTGTTTTTAACCGCAAGTGGAAGTGACCCGCCAGAGTCAACGGAATTGCCCGCATTCATTTCGCTCAGCCCCACAACCTTCACGTTTGATCCCGGATATACAAGTTCACTATTCTTGTATTGGTCGGCTGTTAGTGGGGTGATGTGGAACAAATTATCCTGCATCAGTTTGAGCGCAAGAATTTTGAAAGTATCAACACCACAAAAAACGGTTTGGTCATTCAGCTGCGAAAGCGCATTCGGCAATTTTACAAAGATGATTTCCTCGAAAATCCCGCGAACTGTTGACGTTGAAATGGAGGCCTGCTGTGTTGCGGCGATTACAGTTGCGGAATTTGCATCCACCAGCGCGATGAAGCCGTTCATGCGCTGCAAGTAAGTATCGTTGGTGTATGTGGTTTTGCCCTGCATAACCATCTGTCCAACCTTCTGAGCGATATTGGCAAACTTACGCTCAACGATCATTCCCTCGATTGAAATGGTTGTCGGGTTTGATCCGGCCGGCAAATACTTCTGTGTGAAATACGCTTCCAAATCCTCAAGGCATAACGCCTCCTGAATCTTGATCGAAGTGGTTGTGAGGGTGGTTTGCGTTATGGATGTGGTTCCGGATGAATTGAAACCGCAAGACGCTCCGGCTTGCGCAGGTGCAGTGGATTCCAGAATCGGAATCTTATCGCCCGACTTGATTCCCTGACGAACGTCGATATAATCAAAAATACGTGCGCCTGTGATAGGTTTCATTACAAGGTCGTCCTTGTTTTCCTCTACGTATGCCGTTAATGTGCCTACTGAAAATGCCATGATTTATTTATTTTTTAAAAGGTTTTTTGGGTCAGTTTTTTATTTCATGTATAGTTTGCGCCACTCCTGCATAGTAATCTTTTCACGCTTTTCCGTATTGAAGGCATTCAGGCGCTTTTGTTTTTCCTCTTCCGTTTCCTCGGTTTGCGGAGCAGCCCCGAATTCTTTCAGGAGTTCAGGAAGTTGTTTTGAGAATGCCGTAAGCTTGGTGGTGTCTGCAATAAGCATTTCATGATTCGCGGAAATTTTACCAAGCTCTTTTGTGAGGTTTTCGTTTTCAGCCTTGACAGCATCGAATTTTTCAGACACCGACTTAACGATTGCCTCAAACTCTGTTTTTTGCTTTTCAAGCAATGCCGAAACTTCCTGCTTCGAGAAGACAGTTTCCCTGATCGTGGATTCGATTATTTTTTTTGCAGCCGCTTCCGTAGCTGGCAATGTTCCCATTTCTCCTGTTGGTGGTGGTGGCGCCCCTGCTGGTAATTTCACCGTCATAATAACACCGCCCTTCACTTCCACTTCGGTGCCGTCCTCAAAAACGAGAACGCCGTCGGCAGGGGCGATTGGCTCAGAGCCATCCGAGGGAATTACATAGATTGGCATTCCCTCCATTGGAGTTTCGCCGTCGTAAGAAACTTTCGTTCCGTCTTTCAGCATCACATCCATGAACTGATATTTGATTTCCTTCCCGTCTTTCAACTTGACGGTTTTGAAAATTTCTTTGTGGTTTCCAAAAAAACCCTCAACCGCCTCCGTGAGTTTTTTCAGGAAGGAAACTTCTTTTGATTTGTCTGTATTCTCTGGCATCATATTGCGTTCTTATATAATTAAGATGCGGGATCAATAAGGTGGTCGGTGAATTTTTTAAACCGCCCCAGTGCCTCTGAAACGGGATCATGTTGAGATTCAAATCTGTCTGATGCAAAAAGCACATCCATGAAGCACTCCACGGAGAATCCAGTTAGGTTTCCCTTCATGATATGCTCGTTCCATAGGAAATCATTCTCGACGTAGTAGGATGCAAACAGGGAGCCGTCAGGCGCTTTTTCAAACAGTGATGGTGTTTTAATACCACGCTCCTCATCAACCATAAACAGTTCTATCATGTATATACCTTTCAAATCCATTTCCGGATTGTGCATATAATTGATGTTGTTATAGTTGTTTCCCTTGGCGAATTTTTTCAGGATTGTTTCGGTATGCTTCTTTCGGAACACCACGTTGAATTCGCCGCGCTCGGGTGTATTGCGGTAAATCGGCGTATCGGTGAGCATCATTGCCCCTGTGATAATCCTTCGTTCCTTTTGCAGCGGGTCAATTTTAAAATCGTATTTCCCTCCCTTGCCGAACATCATCCACCCCCGTTCAATGGCAGGGAAATCCACAAGCGCCACGAAATTCACGGCGGGATTTGTGGAGTCCAATCCGTTTATTTCTATCTCATACGTGGGAATTTTCTTCGCTGCCATTCAAACAGATGATGCGAATGGGGAAGAGTGGCCGGTGAATTTTGTCAGGCGTTAGACATCACATTTTAATACTATTCACGTAAACCACATTGGATTCGCTTATCGTAATACCATTGGTATTTATTATAGTAACATTTGAAACGCCTTTTAAAACAACAACGCTTGAGGATGATATAATATTTACACTATCTGTATCATCTCCGATATAATTTCCCCTGCCCCCGCTGATTGATGATCCGCGGGAAGTTTGTGAAATATAATTACCCGCATCGCCGGTAACAAGATTCAAGGACATTCCCATCTGATCGCCGTTGCCGACATTCCCGCCTAACCGGGGGGATCTGTTGCCTATATCAATCATTTGATTGGCGGTAAAGTCTATCGTGTGAATCACGGGCGTGAATGGCGCATTCTCCTTTACCTTGAGCAGCTCAACTTTGGTGGTTTGATATTGCGTTGGATCATAATCCATTATCTTCTGCATACGAAAGTAATGGCCGTCAATGAAAATCCTGTCGCGGAATGACAATACGGCAATGTCGTAAGGCTTGAGATAAGCGTAAAGAATTACAATTTTGGAATTCCTGTCGGTTATCTCGCTGATGAATTTCGAGTGATATCGGTTATAGGTATTGTCAGTTGTATAAATCGTGGCACCATACGGATTGGCGTAGAAAATCTCTCGTGGCACGCCGAAGCAAAGGTCTATGGTTGGCGAGTATGGATTATCCAAATGTCCGGCGTATGGGTATGTGCTCTCGGTCGTTGTGACTGAATTATACTCCGTATAGCTCCATGAATAAGTTGTTGCGATAGCTCCAGCCCAATACAAAACACGCGGCTTGCTTCTCATGGGCGTTTGAACTCCGGTGCTCGACACTGCAAATATTTCAGGAATAATCCTGTCATGTGAGGTGCTTCCGATAATCGGCGTGGCGCCAAAAATCACCTCGTTTGTATTTGTGTTTTTCAGGAAGTCATTTGTGATATCAATATTTTTCTCACCATATGTCTCCTTCCACTTGTCACTGTAAAACTTATTCCAGTAATCCGCATCATCCGCATACTTGAAACGATATCGCCGTGCGTCCAGGTCGCCCATTGGAATAACGGTTGCCATCCTGCTTGAATCAACTTTCTTGCCTGTTGTCCAGTTCCATGTTTTTCCGCTGCCATAAAAATCGGCATCAGTTTCGATGATGAGATTATTCGGGTTATTGGAATCAGGCTCAACGTAAAGATTCCACATTGTCAGAACAGAAGAAAGGAAGTCCGATTGCTTAATATCAATTGGCAATCCGATGTTCATGTCTAGCGTGTTGCCTGCAACTATTGTTGTGTTGGTTATGCGGTTAATGAAAACACTTCCTGAGTTTATTTTGAAGTCAATGTTACCCAGTCCGCCATTTACCATTGTTTGAATGATCTTTATATTGGCGGTATCACCAACATTCATAAAAAATGTTTGCGAAGTTGCGGCTATTGTCTGCGACCAAAGCGTGATATTACTTCCATAAATACCCGGAATAACCGAAGGAGCATTTATCGTTATTGGATATGTGGTTGTAATAGCAGCAACGGTAATTGAAAAATAAGAAGATATATTAAGTGTATTTAACCCCCCAACAGTAACAGCCCCGTTAGTCACCCCGGAACAAACGCCGGTACAATAAAAATCATAATACCCCGCATTGGCCGCCGTGAATATTCCAGTGGCGGGATCGTATTGGTTTGACGGGTCGAGTGATTCATGATTGAAAATAACCGGGTCGCGCAATTGCGTTGCTGATGAGGCAATGCCGATTGTATCAATAATGTCAGCGGCAAGATCTGACGCGAATAATCTTTGTGCTACCTGTGCTGAGCTGATGGTGAATTTATCGCCGCAGAAAGGAAGTATGAGCCGCTTGAAGAAAGCCGAATTGAAAAACGCGGAAGTATAAGAAAATCCGGCAAAGGCAAAAATCTTGTCGATATAAGTCTTGAAATAAACGGCGGGAAAGAAGTTTGTAACATCCCATGAATTAGCCGTGACACCGCCGTAATTAATCATCGGATAAACATATCCGCTGCCATATCCCATACTTGTCCACGTCGCTTTCTGTGTTACCCTGTCGTAAGTGTGGTTGAATTCTGACAATGAAAGATCGGTCATTTTCGAATCACCAATCACCGTGTAGATATTTTGTAGCTCACCTATCAGCGCAACTTCATACCCCGTCCTGACAAAGCTCTGCTGGTCGTAATTGATTTGCAACAATCTCATGTATCCTCGAAACTGTGTCAGTGAATCTATATTCAGGATCGCTTCGGCCTTAAGGTTGGGATTGAAGTCGGGCATGAAATTTACAACGCCTGATGTTTGGATGTCATTGGCAATATCGTAAATGGCAGTAAGCAGAATATTTATTGGCTTGGTTGCCGGAAGCTTTATTGTCTTCGAATAACTTCCATTTCGTTGCTTCGGATTTCTTATATCAGCAATTGCATAATTGAGCGGCGTGGAAATATCCTCGATCAAATCCACGAGCTTCCCATTCAGATATAATTCTGTTCTCATCATCTGTTATTTATCACTTGTTGCTCAACTAAATTAATCCTGTTCGTTGCGCTCCTCACTTCCGTTTCTGACATGTGAGCCTGAATAATGATTGGCTGCGATGGCTGTTGGCCTATCACATTCCCGTTGGCATCAAGCAGGGTGGATGGCTGCACTCCGGATGGTGATGTATTTATTGCGCTCAATTGAGGGGGTGATCCAACGCCCCCGCCCCCTGATACACCACCCCCACCGTCTTCTTTTGTGTTCATGATATTTCTCACCTGAACCAGCCCTGCTGCCAATGCAGCAGCAGCCATCAATAAGTTTAATGGCAGCGGCGTAGGTTGTGCCAATGCAGCACTAACGCCTTTGTAAGTATTTATTATTGCCTGCCCGACCGCAAATCCCTTCTGAGCCTTTGCATTTTTCTTTGATAGGTCAGCAAGTGAGCCAAACAAATCAGCCGTTGCGGTAAGCACATCTGAATTCAATTGCTGTTTAAGTTTCGCCGCTGCCTTATCATCATCTGATTTCTTTTTATTCGCCGCCGCCGCCGCCGCAATTTCAGCATCAAGCTGCTCAGTCATTTGCTGCATTTGCAAATCCGCCTGGTCTTGCGCATCTTGCCACGCCTGATCGTCTGCATCCTTTTTTTTCTGCTCATATCCAACTTGTGATTCACGAATGCGCTTATTGTATTCAGATGCATCGATCACACCGTTCTCATAAAAATCCTGCTGCTTTGCCTGATAATCCTGTAATGCCAATAAATCTTTATCGGTATTGTCGCGCCTGTTTTCTTCTTTCAATGCATTCAGTTTGGCTAATGCATCGGCCTCATTCTTTAATTTCTCGTCATTAGCCGCCTTGGCATTATCGACCAGAGACTTATTGTATTTCGCATCCGAAACAATGCCTTCCGTTTTAAGCGCATCGAGCGCATTCTGAGCATCAACAAAGGCCTTTTCCTCTTTCTCTGTCCTGTCTTTTTTTATCTGGCCGATCACAGCCTCCATCTGCGCCGCCTGCTTGTCGTATCCAGCCTTTCGCAATAATGACGCTTCTGTTTTCAGTGTTGATTCAAGAATCGAATCTGAATTTCGAGCTTCAAGCAACGTGGCGTTGGCTGCGGCTAGCGAAGCCGTTGCGCTCCTGATCTTAATTTCAAGTATCTCCTTTTCCTTTTCGTGAAGATCAAACGCAGTTGCTCCCTGCGCCTGCATGATAGCCAATTCACCATCCGCCTGAATGACCTGTTGTTCTGCTAGTTTTTTGCTTTCCTCGGCATTTTTTCTCAGTTTGGCGGCTTCTGAATTTGCTTCCTGATAATTCTCGTAAATCTTATACGCTGCCGTTCCTATTGCGATCACGGCCGTAAGAATTGCAATGATCGGATTTGCCGCAATTACCGCCCATACCTTTTTAAACTCTTTTCCTATCTCAGGGATGGACTGCAACGCATCCGAGAAAGCCATCGCAGCCTGCACTTTCAACAGCGCCTTATTCACATCTTCCGACTCATCGCCAAACAACGCCATTGCGCCGGTTGTAAGTTGAATTCCGGTAGCCGAAATCTTAGCCGCCGACGCAAGCCCGTTGAATTTATCGGGATTTGCCCTTTCGATCGCCGCATTCGCATCCTCAACCTTATCTTTTAATTGAGCGGCGGCACTAACGAGCTTCTTGAAATCCTCGCCGCCCTCATCGCCCGCTGCGAGCATGGCCCCCTTAATATCTTTCAGCGCCTTTTTTACAGCGCCAAGCGAATCGGCTTTGTCCGCCTGAATTATTAATTCCTCAATTATCTGATTTGCCGCCATGTCGTTTTATCCTCTTTGTGTCCAGCGCTTATTTGAAAACTCGATTTCGATCTGAATGTTGAACAACTTTTCCATGTTCTTTATCGTCTTTGTCTCGTACGATTGGTTCTTTATTGTGACAGGAATCATGCTTGTGGTATCGTGATAATACACGTTCGGCGATTCAAAAAGCCCCCGAAGCCATAAACTCTGATCGTCATTTATCCAATCAGATTCCAGTATCCATCTATCTGTTATCTCAACATTATAATTTTCAGTTCCCCGGTCTTTTGATGCATAACTCCACGTAGTTGCAGTGAGCGTACCAATATTTTTTTGCATATAGTCTCGCTTTATATCCGACATCTTTCTTTGTTGCATCCTGAAATTAAAGCAGTCGTATCCTCCGTGAGTATTGAGGAAAAACAAAGACGCGGGTATTGTGTTGTGCCACAGGCAATCGAGAGAATACGTGTAAAAATTAGTCGTCCTGTTGCCATTAAACTTCTGCATCACGATGGTATATTTCGCTACGTTTGCTGTTATGACGGGCTGCACACCACTTGCAAGAGTGGCATTGTTCAGGTCTTCATATCCAACACCAATCCTGATTAATTTGTCTGCAATTCCACTCGATGCCTGATATGGATTTTGAATCAGATAACTTCCAAGCAATGCGTTGAACTCATCGTATGTATCAATGCGGCAATAGTAAACCGTTCCCGAAACATCATTGAGCATGTATTGGTATGCATGCTCATTCGATGAGTGGTAATAAAGGGTGTCTGGTTGTTGTGAGAGGATTGCCGCCCCGCTGAATGGTGTGTAATCGCCATAGTTGAATGTTCGGAAAGTATTTACGTCAAGCACTCCATTCCACGCATATTTTAATCCCGTTACAACCTGATTAGGGTAGGTGACTATTCCGCTTGATGGCCCGTATTGTTCACCAAATTTCACCTCATACCCCTTGATCGAATTAGCACACTGCTGAAAGCCATAAACAGAATCGTCGAAATCTGAGGAGATGAAGTTTTCCACCACACGGGAAATGTCCGCCGCACACGTTGCATAAGTTGGGTCGGCTTGGTATAGTTGTCGCGCAACAATTCCCACAACACCACTCACATAAATATCAACCACGAACTTGAAATTAGGTTGCGCTACGTTTGTGGATGAGAGAACAAACCTCATTGGATTATAAACGGGTGTGTATAGTTGTGGCTGCTGCTGTATGGTTATCATTATTTCTGACTTGGGTCAATGAATTTGAAAATGAATTCAGGATTTGCCGTCTTGGCGATTATGCGTCTTCGCAATTCGATAAACGCATCAGGGTTCATCACATCGGAATAGAAATTACTTCCCTTGCCGCCGAATCTTTTTATCACGCCTTTTTTTTTGATGTTAATTGCGATAGCAAAAGCCATGCTGCGCTGCGCTGAATATTTTGGATTATCCTGCCACTTGCCAGTATGTTTTCCAAATGAGCTTGTAAGTTTCGGGTTCTCGGACTTAGGTAGCGCCTTTATGCCTTTATGCGCCAACCATTGCATTATCTCGTCGACTGGTGGCATCTTATTCGTCCATCGCTTGCCACCCTTGTCAATCACGTCGTACCACGGCGGGGCGGACATTCTCCAAATCAATACATCGTCGCTGATTTCAACCTCAAGCGGAATAAACGATCCCGCGAACTGATCGCCGTTTGCGTTATTGCCTTTCGCGGCAATGCTTTCGCGGATCTTCTCCGCCTGTTCGTTTCCCCATTCCGTAACAATTTCCGCTATCTCGTCGGCAAGTCCCATACCATACAGATGCGTAAAACGGAAAGTGGCGGAATAAAAAAACCCGCCTTACGGGGCGGGGAAAACAGGAAATGCACATTGAGATTCAAATATATAAAATCTATAATGATTAAGAAAGTATAGATTATTTCTTTTCCTCCTCCTGCAAATCTTTCCTGAATGCAAGACAAGAATAAATGTAGTTTATGCTTTGTTCGCGCCAATAATCCATCTTGGTAAAATCCCTGCCCGCCAGTTCGAATAGTGTATAGAAATGCCCGTAATGATCGAACAGGTTTACTTTGGCTGTTCCGAAATCGGGGGTGGGACTTCCAGTTGACCTCTCAATTTCTCTGTGTCCCTGATGATTTTCGCCAAGACTGAATCGTATAAGTGCTGTGAGTAGAGAAAAAAAAAGTTGACAATTCCCATTCCGATAGATGCTGGCAGATGCTTTTCGAAATCTTCGGCGCGTTCTTTTACGGATAGCGGTTTGTTTGGTCGGATCCAAAATCCCGCCGATTCAATTTCCTTACACAGAATCGATAAAGCGTAATGGGATTTAGGCGCGAACGTTTCGGCGGTTAATTGTAACGCTGAAATCCCCTCGAGTTGAGCGCCGGTAAACTCCCCCATTGATTCCGAAACCTTATACTTGCGCCCGTTGCATTTGAATATCGGATGGTATTTTTCCTGAATGTCCTTCGAAAGGAATTCGTGCAACTCACGACGGTTTGTCGATAGTTCGATTATGGAAATGTTTTCGAAATGCTCTTCCGTTTTCCCTGTGCACATGGAGAGCAGGGAAATGTCACGCTGCATTTCATCAGATACTTTAGCCCGGCTCAGCGTATCGATTGCTGCGTATGTCCCGAGTGTTATGGTTGACCATGACAGATTAAGCATTGGAGAAAACCGTAATTTTCCCCTTCTGATATTTGTTGCATCGTTTTTCATTATCGCTAATTTACGCCAAAAAATATTCACCTGAAAGATTCGTGTTGAGTTTATTCAGAGCGACGTAACGAATCGCGTCAATAGCGTGATTGTTTTTATCTAACGGCGTGTTGGTTCCTTCCGCTGACTTATTCAATAGCCATTTGTAGGTTCGAAGTTCTTTCAAAATATTCACACTATTAGCCGTAATATTTAGTTTGTACCGCTTGAGAATATCAATTGAATTGTTAATTGAATCCTTCCCCTTATTCGCGCCATCAACATTACATCCAAGATTTTGAAGTTCAGTTATCGACTTTGGCTCGGCGCTATCAAAAACAGATTCGTTGTTTTTCCCCAAATCCTTTAGCCTTTTGGCAATATCCGGATTGGTCATTTTACGTTCGTAAATCAATTCGCTGATCCACAGCTCACCATTCTGCTTATACACTTCCACTACCGCCGTAGGATCATTCGTAAAGCCAAAGTCTCCGCCGTTGGCTATGAATGTTGCATCCTTCGGTATTGCATCGACTACATTATAATCAGGAAAGATTAATCCGAATATCTTTCCATATTCCCCGAGCCCATAGATTTTCCAAAACTCGGGATCAGCTTGCTCCAGGTATTCAATTTCCCTTATCAGTGATTTAGGGAGAAAGGTATTATCCTTGTAGGTCGATACAATCACCTCCACGTCTCCCATGTCGTGAAAGCGTTTCTGCTCCAACTCAGTGTTTATCCAAACGTTTTCATCATCCGGATTGAAGTCGAGAAAAATGTCATCCTCAGTTCTTATGAGTAGTTGGAAAAACTGTGTCTTGAATTCAAGCTCGTTCGCCTCATTACAATAAAGAATGTTCCTTTTGGCCCCACGCAACTTCTTTTCATCGTCAGCGCCAAAAAACTCAACCATTCTTTTACCGTATGTGTAAGTTCGCTTGGTTTTATTAACCTTTAGCGCCCCGTACAAACCCTGCTTCTCTAACTCCTCCTCGAAATCACGGATAACGGTTGCGTCTAATGTTGTGGAATACTTACGTACGGTAGACCATACGCCTTCAGGTATTTTTCTTGTGCGGGAAATCTGCCCCGTAAATAACCACAGCACGGAAATCTGCGCGATGCTCCTAGTCTTGCTTGATCGGGTACCGCCTCGATTAACCTTTATCTTTTTCTCAGAAGCGTAGTTCCTTGTGAATACGGGCGTGGTTTCGAGAAGCATTCATTAATCCTCACGCTTTTTTTCCACGATAGTTACTTCGGTTACGGTTTGGTTTTGTTGTTGCACAACCTCGTCTTTCCAATCTTCCTTACCCAAGTTCTTTAATGCGAATGCTGCGCCTGCCCATGCGAATGAATATAGCTGTTGTTCATAACAGGATTGAATAAAAGTGCGCAGTCTCTTAACTGTGTAAGAGAATTCGGGGCGCTTTTCGTAGTCGTAAAATGATTGCAAGGACTCAAATCCAAGATGATAAACAAGCCCTGTTAATGTAGGTTTATATGCGCCACTTGACTTAACCTTGGTTCTTTCGATGTATTCCTCTGCTCGGTTCCTGAATTGATCAACCGAAGTATATGCGGGTGGCCGTCCGCTATTTTCCAGCCCCTCTGAGAATTTATTTCCCGCCGCAAATCTTCCCATTAAATCACGGGCAGACTCCTGTCCATCATCGTTATCATTTTTCTTTGCCATTTGACTTATTCCTTTTTATCCGCTAACTTCGTGTTACTTTATTGAGCTTCGTACCCCTGAATCATGTTCCAATACCGCTGATAATCCTGAACCATACAGGCGGTACATCCTGCTTT
>Ga0193744_1000203_pt1 | contig 16814 bp, 19 predicted proteins | sample L1a1metaG_FD_143056 | JGI IMG/M metagenome (GOLD analysis project Ga0193744, IMG submission 143056) | Soil microbial communities from a riparian zone of the East river system, Colorado, United States - L1a1 | ecosystem: Environmental > Terrestrial > Soil > Riparian zone | place: USA: East River...
TTACCATACAAAGATGAAAAACAATTTTAGACTTGTCAAGCATTTATTTTTTTAAATGTCATTAATAGCCTATAATAGACCATAATAGACATAAATAACCATATATGTGCAACAATGGGCATAAATAGACAAAATTGGGATATATTGGGAAAAATGGGAGATATTGGGTGTTTTGGGTTATATTGGGAGTTATGTTAATGTGTAGATAAGGTTGAGGTTGAGGCTGAGGTTGAGGTATCTGAAATATTTAAAGGCTACAAATCATCGTTAATTACTCGTATAAAAAACAATTAGCGCATAAAAACTAAAATATTTATGGATTAATAATTGTATATATTAACACATAAATGAACACATTACAAAAAATAGAAGGACACTTTGACCTACATCTCCGATCTGTTGAAGAATTGGTATCATTTGATAGACATATCCTTGATGTGTGCATCACTCATATTGAACAATTGAATGAGAAACTTAGAAAAGGCCCTCCAATAATCACAAATCAATCTTATTTAGCAGAAGGGACACTGAAAACAATAAAGAATATTAGAGAGAATGATTCTTTGAGGACACATTATCTATCCATGTTTAACTCATGTTTGGTCCTTCAGGTATCGTATTTCACTTCAATTGTTGATGACATTTTTAAACATACTTGTTATTGCTTAAATTTTGCTCAAAACAGACAAGACCTGGATATTGATATACTTAAATCAAAAAATGATATTAATTTTCAAAATATGAATTCAACTATTAAGACTTACAATAAATATCTTGGCATTGAGATTGAGAGAGATACAATATGCAACACAATTATTTTAGCACAATCTTCAAGACATGCAATTGTTCATTCACTGAGTAGAGCTGACCAAAAATTTATTGATCAAACAGAGGCATCAAAACCAAGAGATATAAAACACAATTTTATCTTAAATGAAAAAATTCAATTCACCACGCAAGAGTTAGATTTTATAAAATTAGCAATGCAGGTTTTTATATCTAATCTTTGTGATAAAATAAAAAACAAACATCAAGTTAAGTAATGGCAATTTTAAATATTTTAGATATTTAATCACCTTAAGATTGTTTAGATTATTGGTTGGTTTAAAATGTTCAATCTTTTGAGAAATGAATTAATAGCAAAAAAGACAATAATAGAATGCTAACGTATAAAATGTTGCCTTTTAAGAAAATATTGCCCTTCATTATGGCCGCCCTTTCGTTTCTAACATACGGACAGTCAGACACAATCAAAGATAAATTTGAATATGAGCTTTGTATTTTTCATCCAGAGGAAAAGTCAATTGTATTACAAAATAAAAAGATAGGTATTGCGGACACTGTAATGGCATTAATAACAGGGACTATTTTTGACAATAAAGGTAAACCAATTGATTTCGTTGTTTTAAACCTTATTAGTTTGGCAGGTAATAGTAAGTACGGGACATTTACAGACAGTTTAGGTAATTTTAAATTATTCTTACCCAGTAATAAATATAGATTGATAACATTTTCAGTTGGTTATTCTAGTTTGACAATTGATAAACTTCAACTAAATTCAGGAGAGATTAGAGAAATTAAACTTAAGCTTGGAGTAGGTAGTGGGGTTTATTACATATGCAATACAATCTGATAAACCATTAAATAAAAGGAAATTAAAAAGAATGGAAAGGAAATTGAGAAAAAATAAAATGCAGCTTTACTAGCACAGGGCTTAAATGTTGAACATGAAAATCATCGATTAAGTATTCTACTTATACATAGTCTTCTTAAACAAATTACAACATTTAAATTCAAACCATTACGTCATATTCTTAAAAAATGTTACAATTAATAAAAGATAAAGAACAAGTATTAATTACACTGGAAAGGATATCAAATGTACCATTAAAAAAATACTCCCACCTATTTGGAAGATACGGTGGCATTAAGATTATTGATGCAGTTAATAAATGGACGAGAGCAAATCAAGGTCAAAAATATCAACCAGCAATTATTTTTTTGAGGGTTGTACTTGCAGCAAATAGAAAATACCGCACTCATGTTGAGCCCCATATTGATAGAATAATAAAAGAGAATTCTAGCTTATCATCATTTGAATCACTAAGAAAGATTATAAATGCCAAAACACGGGATGAATTTTATCAATTTTGGGGTCACAAGGATTTTAAAAAGTACAGTACGCTTATCAATTTATTAAAAGCTGTTGAACAAGTTAGATTAAAATATCAGATATCTGATGATTATATGCTTATGAAAAGGTGGGCTGAAGAAATTGATATTATTGATTATAAAAATGACATAATCGGAAGGATTAATAATGTTGCAATTGCTACTATTCAACATTTAAGAATGGACTTTGGGATTAATACTGTTAAACCTGATCAAAGAGTTATTGAAGTTTTGGAAAAAGAGTTTGGATTTGATAAAATAACTCAATTAAGAGCTATAAATCTGGTAGAAGAAATATCATTTATTTCAAATATTAAGGTAAGAGAACTTGATTTAATATTAGTTAATTATGGTTCAGGATATTATGCCAACAGAAATTTAAATTCTGAACAAAAAATTAGAATAGAAATTGCTGATAAATTATCTAAGCACGGAATTAATGATGAAATAATTTATGTGTGTACTGGAATTAAACACGATAGAGCAATTAAAAACTAATAGCATTTTTGGTTTAACTCTTTATTACCTAACATTTAATGCAGATGATTGAATCATATTATTGGAAGGAAGATCTTATTGCTCACGCTAAGAAACTTAAGCCTGTAAAAAACCCACCAAGATTTAGTGAAAGACTCGTTGTAAATTTTGAAAAGGAATTAATAATTTCCTTTTTCCTAATTAGAAAATTAATTGAAACACACAAAGTTTCGCAAAAATCAATACAATACCGTGCAGAAATATTTTGTTATAAACCTACAGGGAAAAAAATTACAAGGCTCAATTTTACTGCATTTGATGAAATATATGACTTAAAGAATGAACAAAAAGTTCAAAAAAGTATTATTTTTATTACAAATCAGTTTATTCATAGTTGTACCATATTTGCTTTCAGAAATCTTAAAAATAGAAATTGGGATGGAGTTTATGCATGCTCGGATTATGAAAGAGATAAAACAATATATCATATCCCTATAAACGAAATAATTAAGATTTTTCAATTAGTTGGCAAGGATTATCCTTCATCATATAATTTGATTTGGGATAATGATATGGATGATTTTAGAGTTGAAATATCTTAAAAACATAATTAATATTGCAAGTTTTGAATGCCACATAAAGCATATCAACTTTTGCTAAATTAAAGGATTTTTTTCATCCCTCCTCCTCTACCCCATTTGGATATAACTTCATAATCACATACTCAATCTTTATCCCTGTATGTAGACAAAATTCATCACTGAGCAAAAACATCTTTTCAGTCTTGCCGCATTTTTTAAGTAATCTTTTCTTTAGTCTTAAGCTTGGTTTGTATTTTTTATTGGTGATTATTTGAATATGACTTGTTTCAATAATAAAGGGGAGTATTAACATGGGTCTTTTCGTTTTTCGTTGGTCGTTGGTAGTTGGTCGAATCGATGTCCGATATTCGATACCAGATTTAAGTTTATAAACTATTTTTCAGTTATTACATAATTGATACTTCTCTACTCACAAATCATAAGTAAGGTCTTTAGTGAAATTATACTTTGGGTTTTTGTCTTCTTCGAGTGGCCCATCTCTATCATAAAAAGCCCAGTACAAATCTTTTTCAATGATGTTCCAGGAATACATTATCAGTTCCTGACCTTCTTTACTGAAGTTTTTCAGGTATTCTTTATATTCATAGATTTCAAGAATTTGGTCGCTGTCTTCAACCCAAACTTCAAAGTCATCAATGAAGTCTCTGGTTTGAAAAAACATGTTTGCCAGGATATACATCTCTTTATGAAATTCTTCCGGATTATTTCTTTTGATCGAATTTTCAAATCTGTTGTATTCATCCTGCCTGGAATTGTGCATTTTATGAAAACAGGTCTGTAGCAGGGGATAAATAAGTACAGGGTAGGTGTGGTTTAATGGTGGGTGGATCTTTGCTTTTTCCATTTGGCACCAATAGCAGAAGAGCTGGTAATTTTGACGGTTTTCTATTGTCATGTTTGTGGTACTGTTTAATACTTACTTTAGGAATATCAGTTGGCTATTGGCAATTATTTATTCCAGCTAAAATTAATAATGAAAGGGGCCTGGCTATCCCAAGCCCCTAGCGAAACCTATGTATTTGATCATAATTTAACCATAAACTATATATAAAAAACTTTTGGCTATTAGCCTTTGGCCTTTTGCTTTCTAGAATCCAATTATTTGTAAATTAATCAGTAAAACTTAGTCTAAATTTACACGTGTAAGTATTGTTATTACAGTTGGGTAATTTCAAGTTTGGGCGGACAATGTGCCCGCCCTAAACAAGTAACCAAACTGCCGAGTTGCTGAGGCGCCGAGTTGCTGAGTCGCTGCTAACTTGCAAATGCGCTGATTTGCTTATCAACAGTGTTCGCTAACTTCGCCCATGGTAATAAATACAGACTATCCAGAAAGTATTTCAAATTCAGTACATTGTAATTATAATCCCTTAATCCTTATCTTATACAGATTGTAGATTTTAAAAAGCTAATGACCAAAAGCGCATGGCACGAGGCACAAATGGCCAAAAGCTTAATGAACAAATCAATATTTTGAGTGGTATTTTATTGTAATTTCCCGGTAGAAATTTAATCTATAGAAAGATCAATTTAGTTATGAAATTAATTATATATACATAACGCCGGTATTAAATATTATTGTGTATGGTATAAAAATATTTTTTAATTATAAATTATTTATAGCTTCATAGTGCTTATTAAATACCTAATAAGTGACATTATTAAGGGATAATGTATTGCATTATGGATATTTACATTTTCAGTTTCATTGTATATTCGGTCGGTTTTGAGGGAAATTCGGCGGGTTTGGGAGGAAATTCGGTAAAATGGGGTGAGAAGTGAGAGGTAAAAGGTGAGAGGGTTTTATGGATTATTATTTCATTATATTTTTATGGTATTAAGATATAGTTTTATTTTTTTCCAGTCTGTTAAGTGTACAGTTTTCTTTCTTTTATTAAAGCCACGTGCCCCGCAATGATAAACTGGAAATATTTTAATATGATCCGGGGTCTCAAATTGTTGAGTAATAATTTCTTTTAGCGTGGCATTAATTGAAATCTGAGGGCTTAGTTTAAAATTATATATGGCATTAATAACCTGAAAAGGTAATATTCCCAAAGCAATTATAACTTTTGGTTGAACAATATTAATTAATGGCTTAAGAAATGTCTCCGCACTTTTGTAAACTAAAATAGGATGAACTGACCCTTGCATCCCGCCTTCTTTTAAACCTACAAGTGCATTGGTGAAGAATAGCTTTTTTGAATTATCTGCAGAAATTGGATGCCCAATTTCGATATCCAATGCTTCTTCAAATAAAAGGGCCAGATTCTCATTTGTTCGATACTTGAATTTAGTTGCATCTGGCTCTATTTTTCCTTTGTCTCTTTCAAATGCTTTAACATCAGCAAAATCCTGCCCGACCACCATTATATCTGCATCAAGGTTATTATGCCATGTTTCCCATGTATCGACATAATTTAATTCCTTCTTAACTATTGAATAGTTTTGAATACCTGGTGGAAATTTGAATTTCTTTCTCTTCTTAATTAGTTTTTGATATAATTGATCTTTTTGCATTTAGTAGGTTACTCTTTAAATATTAGTGATACTCATTAATAAGCATAAATAAATTATATGAAACATGTGAGTTAAATATAAAGAAAACGTTAATAATAATAAATATTGATTTTGAATATATCTAAATAATTTTTGCATTTATGAATCTATATTTTTAAATTTACCAAACAGTATATCAAATCAATGAAATATAATTAAAAATATAATACTATTAATTTAAAGCATAGCGAATTTAATAGTTAATTAATTTTTGATTTTTAAGAAATTTTACTTTGTATATTAATATAAATTAAATAATATTAGCCATAATTAAATCCGTGAAAAAGTAAATAAATAATTATGTTTAAAGAGAGATTCGAAAACTATAAATGGATCGAAAATAACAGGGCATCTAAGATTTTAATATATTTTACTGGTGATAGGACAGGAATGGAAACACAAATTGCCCCGGATGTGCTTGAATATTTTTCCGAACATTTAGATAAAATTGGAAAAGTTAACAAAATAAGTTTATTCTTATACACCAGAGGTGGCGATACAATGGCTGCATATAGTCTAGTTAACTTAATCCGTCAATTTTGTAAAGAGTTTGAAATAATTATCCCTTCAAAAGCTCGCAGTTCTGGTACGATTATTAGTTTAGGTGCAGATAGCATAATGATGACTAAACAAGCAACACTTGGACCAATTGACCCATCTTTAAATAGCCCTTTAAATCCACAAAACCCCCAAAATCCAAATAATCCACAAGCAAGGATACCAGTTAGCGTTGAATCAATTCAAGGTTTTTTTGATTTAGCTAAAGCTGAGTTAAAGTTAAATGATGAAAGCAATTTAAAAGATGTATTATTAAATCTTGCTGAAAAAGTCCATCCCTTAGTTTTAGGTAATGTATACCGTTCTAGAACGCAAATTCAAATGGTTGCTAAAAAATTACTACTAAAACAGTTGGGGCCTAGCCAAACAGAAAAAATAGATAAGATAATCTCATTTTTATGTAGTGATTCTGGAAGTCATGATTATGCAATATATAGGAATGAAGCAAGTAATGAATTAGGGCTTAATATTGTAAAACCTAATGATGAGCAATATAAAATTATTAAGGAAATTTTTGATGATATTAGAGACGAATTAAAACTACTTGAACCATTTAACCCTAATGTTGTGCTTGGTAAGAATAACACTATAAATTATGAATGTAGAAGAGTTTTACTAGAAAGTATTGAAGGTGGAACCGATGTATATGTTACTGAAGGAACATTAGTAAAAACAAGTGTAACTATTAATCAACCGCCTCCCTTACCACCAATAAATAGAATTACTTTTGAGAATCAGATGAATTTTGAAGGTTGGAAACATGAAGAAAATAATTAAATTTGCAACTAATTATGGGATATAAGACAAATATAAGCGATTTAATGAATTATGAACTTCAAAGTTCTAATTCAAATAATTACAGTTCTTTCCAAAAAACATCTAGTCCTGAAAGTTTTCCAGTTTTAATGGAAAATGGAATTATTATAAAATATGAATTGGTCAAATTCTCTACTGAAATAATAGAAACCAATGAATTATCAGGAGAAACAATAAAATATTGATTAAAACCAGAAGGTATAATAGAACAATATTTTCCAGCTTAAATATTTAAAGAAAAATTAATTGATTTTGGTTTTATAAAGCTACTTAACTAAGTGTCTTTTTTATATTTATATCAATATCTTAATTTCTAGATTAGCTATATCTTAGAAAATCATTATTTGTTAAACTAGACCCTCTTTGGGAGTTATTTAAAAGTGAAGGGGAATTAAGAATATTATGGAGTAGTCCACTTACCAGAAAGACTCTATTGGAAAAACTAGATATAGCTGCTTATTCTAAAGATGACTTGCTTACTTTACAGCAGCTCGTTGATATGTAGAAAAGTGATTTGTTTGATGTGCTGGAATATGTATTTAATAGTGATATCAAAGGGATGACCCGCTTTGAAAAGGTAAGTGCTGCTGAAGCTACTATTTTTGCTTTACTAAATGATAAACAAAAAGAGTTTATAGAGTTTGTTTTGAGTAAATATATTGAAACTGGGTTTGAGGAATTGTACCAGGAAAAGTTGCCGATATTACTTACTAATAAGTATCAGTCTCTGGAAGATGCTAAAGAGGTGTTGGGTGATGCTTCTAATATTAAGTATTTGTATGAGGTGAAGGTGGCATAATGGAAACAATACTGATTCAGCAGAAATAAGCAGAAATACTCCAATTGAAAATGAAAAACCTTTTGAATGACTGGAAAGATAATATCCTATACTTGTCATCAATTCTTAATCCAGGAAAATTTATAATTGAATATAAGTATATAGATTACATATATAGAACTTTAACGGGTTATTTTGGTATTCACTATTTCGAAATTGAAACCCCTTCAATTCAAATCGGAAAAAAGTATATTTGGATATATTCTTTACTAACCAATTTAGATAAATTAGCATGTTTTTTTGCTTTATATGAATTAGCTTATCTTATAGATTTTCAAGAAACGCTTCCAAAATCTACTCAAAAAAAGTTAAAAACTCTATTCTCCAATCCCAGGCAATTCCGAAATTATTTCTTTGAGATATATATTTTCAGTTTATTGAAACATAATAATATAACCTATATTCCAAAACCATATGAAGGAGACAAAGAATTAGATCTAACATGTATTATAGAGGGAAATGAAATGCTTTGTGAATGTAGGAAACTATATGTTCAAGATATTAACCTAATTGAAATACAAATGTATTTTATGATTAAGTTGCCTGAGCTATTAGAAAATCTCAAGCGAAGAATTGAGTTCAAAGGAAAAATTTACTTTGGTAACTTTAATAGTAACAATTTAAAAGAAGACGTTCAAAATAAATTAGAACATTACGTTTCAATTGTTAATGCTCATAAGTATGGCATTGAAGAATTCCATACTAAAGATGAGAATTGTTCAATTTCAATTATTCCAAATTTTGACAATGATGCATTAACCTTGGAAACAAATGATTTGAATTGTCATTTAAATTTTACTGTTTTAGCTAATCAAAATTTAGAAAAACCAGGACGTGATAGTTATGGAGTAGATTTAAAAGTAAATTTTCAAATTCATAAATATAAAATTTATCAAAAGCTATTTTCTGCAATTAATGAAAAGAGAGAGCAACATAAAAATTCAAAGTATTTAAAAAAAATATACTTTATTGACAGTGAAGTTCTTCCCGATTTTGAATTTGCAATATTTCACCTGGACAGTATGCTTGATGATAAACTAATCAATTCATATATTGAAACCTTGACTGAGCATGAAATTGTTTGTGTTATTTGGCGAGATTATACAGGTGAAATTCCAGTAGTTGAAATTAGAGCATATGGGAAAAATATAGATCCTTTAATAAAATCAAGACTTGAGAATATGGATACTAATTTTGCAAATATGCATATTTAAAATCCATATTTTCCTAATTTTATCTCGATCCATAAATCATGAAAAAAGAAAAAGTCAAAGTTTATAAGAAACGGGTGATAGTTCAAACTAAACTGGGTACTATTTTAAGGGAAGCAAGGGAGAAGAAAGACTTAACCAAAATTACTGTTGCAAAAATGTTTGGTGTTACTCATGCTAATATATTTTATATAGAGTCTGGAAGGATAAAATGCCCAAATGCTAAATTGCTTTATAATTTAAGTGTATTATATAAGCTGAAAATTAAGGATTTGATTTTGATGATTGAAGATTAGTTGATAGTTGGCAGTTGACTGTTGTAGTTACAAAGACAAGATTGACATGATTTGAATCCTCTAAATAAACTATATTCCCCTCTAAAATACAGGTTTTTGATTTTAATTTGTATAAATCAAATTTTGTTCTTATTTTTGTACCAATAGGATCGGGGTGTCCCCGATCGGCAAAAAGCTCAGCGAAAGTTGGGCTTTTTGTTTTATGGAAATATCTTTAAACCATACCTCTTCCCATTTTTAGAATAAATTTTAGGTTCCAATTGCTCAAATGCTGGGTTTGCTCTATTTGGTTCAATGACATACCTGGCAATCGGATAAGCAATTAAGTCTGCAAGCTGTATTCCATTAATATTTTCTTTTTTACTTTTGAAATTTATCATTAACCAATAATCTTTAAGTCTTTGAGGAGCAACAAATCCAGTGCCTCTGGAAAGCAAGCGTTGAAAATGTTTATCTAATTATAAAATTAATGTTTTTGGGAGAATTAAATTTCTGTGTCATTCTTGGTCCTTCCTGACTATTTAGCCTTTATTTAAAAGCACTTTGCATTCTTGTCTGAATCAGAATTTTCAGAATTTTAGAATTTTCAGAATAGTTGTCAGTTACCAGTTGTCAGGAAATACAAAATATGTATTTACAAATATTAGGAGCTTAGTATTATTTAAATCTTTGTTTTGTGTAAGGGTTATGAATTTAGTGTAGCACCTTTTTAATTTTAATACATATTTAAGTTATAGCTTCTCTTTTTAAAATAAATCATACATTATAACAATACCAGTTATAATATGCCGTTAATTAGATATTACCAGAATATAAGGCTTAAATAGCAGATTATAAAGATTTTAACTTGGATCCTAATCCTTGTAAAAACCCTTTATGTCTGTACAGAAATACTTACTAAGCTGGTTATGCAATTATCTAATTTAATTATTTAACATTATTAAAATCAAACACCATGAGTCTCTTATCTAAATTTAAAGTAGGTGCCCCTATTAGTTTAAAGTTTTACCGAGATGATAAGCGTATGCGATTAACTGAATTGATTTATGGATTTGTTGCTGAATTAGATTTAGATCCAGGTGACAAAGACACTGTAAGGAGCCTAAAAATTAAGCAAATTGTTGAATTTATCGATTTTCTAGATGGGAAAAAATATAACACAATTGAAAGGGTCTTTGTGCATCCTAAACCCAATGCTACTGCGTATGGATTTGTAGATTTAATAAGATAATTTATGAAAGAACATCCTTTTCAAATAATCTTAGATACCAGGACTAAATGTCCCGGGTATTGTATTTGGTGTGAAACTGATTATTATGCAGAATCGCCTCGAAAACCTAAGAGAAATGATTATATGGTTTATCCGGTTCATCAATGGTTAATCCATAAGGAATATACAGAAAAGACTTCAGAGGAAATGCAGTATGTCTATTTCAGTTTTGTTGAGGAACAATTTATGAATAAGTTGGTCTCAGAATATGAAATGTTGAGATTCAGGTTTTTTAATTCTCATCCTTATCAACAAAGTATGATATTTGAAGTTCTTGATGACCTGGGAAGGATATATAAGAATAAGAAGTTGAGAGCTTATCTTGATGAGTTTGATGAGAATACCCAAAGGGATGTTTATGAATTATGGTGTAAGATTGAAGATTATCTTTATAGGATTTTTTATTGAATGAAAGAGTAAAAAGTTTTTACGCAGAGGCGCGGAGGACGCAGGGTTTTTTTAAAGGTAAAAAATTCATAATTGTATTTTCCTGGAAACTGACAACCGGCAAATGACAACTATTTTAATTCCTATTTAACATAATGTAGATCACCTTTAGATCACCTTACGGTCGCCTTGCGGTCGCCTTGTGGTCGAACTGCACTCCCACCTGTTTCCGATTGTTTTTCGTTGGTCGTTGGTCGAGACTTTTGGTTTGTACTGATCTTTATTATTAGGTTTTTAATTTACGAATTACGAGGTACGAATTACGATTAAACATTTTTTTGCGGAGTCGCGGAGGTGCGGAGTCGCGGAGTCGCTGCCAATTTGCTTAGAGCCTGATTCGCTTTCCCAAGGTAAACCGCTATAATTTCTGCAACTCAGCATCTCGATAACTCAGAACCTCTGACTATTCGTTGTCAGTTGGTCGTTGTAATTATAGTTGCCAGTTGCCAGTTGTCAGTTGTCAGTTATCAACATTTTTTAACTCATGCCTTATTAAACCTTTTATAAAAGTGTTAACAAAATAACAACTAAAACCCTGGAATATACTTTATATTTAAAGATCCTTTATTAACCAATAGTGTATGCAAAATCTATCTAATCTATCTGCTGTTCAATTAATTAATCAGATTAAGGCTAAGGAAGTATCCTGCAAAGAAGTTGTTCAGCATTTTATTGACAAAATAGAAGAGGTTAATCCTGCTTTAAATGCGGTCGTAATAAAACTGTATCATTCTGCACTTGCTAAAGCTGAGGAAATAGATCTTGATTTACATAATGGAAATAAAGTTGGTAAACTGGCAGGGCTGCCTTTTACAATTAAGGAATGTTTAGATCTAAAAGGGACACCCAGTACTTTAGGTTTGCTGCGTCGAAAGGATGATTTCCCAAGTGATAATGATCCTTATATAGCTGAATTACTGAAGGAAGATGGTATTATTCTGGGCAAAACCAATGTGGCACAGCTATTAATGTATTTTGAGAGTAGTAATCCGGTATATGGCGTAACCAATAATCCACATAGTGCTTTGCATAGTTGTGGAGGCAGCAGTGGTGGAGAAGGGGCAATCATTGCTGCAGGTGGCTCACCAATTGGAGTAGGAACTGATATTGGAGGAAGCCTTAGGATTCCGGCTGCTTTCTGTGGTATTTGCAGCATTAAACCAACAATGGGAAGAACCATAGATATGACCCGTTTTACAGATGAAGTGGTCGATATTTCTATCAAATCAGTAACGGGTGCCCTGGGAAATTATGCAGAAGATCTTCAACTATTTTTAGAAATTATGAATGATGCCGCTGCCAGCAAATGGAAAGTGGAACCCCTACAAGATTTTAAAGATGTTGATATAAGTAAATTAAAAATAGGCTATTATCTGACCGATGGTATTGTAGAACCAATGCCTGCTATTAAGCGAGCTATTTTAGAGTCTGTTCAAAAAATGAAAGATCTCGGAGCTGAGGTAATTGAGTATACGCCACCCAATCTTTTAGAAATAGAAGAGTTGTTTTTCAGAATTGTCTCTGCTGATGATGGCCCTTTGTTTGCCGGAAATCTTCAAAAAGATATTCCGATGCCCCATGTAAAAGGTTTATTGATGCTAGCCAGGGCCTCTGGTTTTATGAGAAAATTGTTGGGTGGCCTTATGGGATTATTAGGGCAAAAAAGTGTGAAAAGGATTATACCCTATTTTGGGGGTAAAGGCCCTGATTATCAAAATGAACTTTATACTCGTCAAACTGGGTACATCAATAAATATCTGACAGCTTTAGATAATAGCTCAATTGGTAAACTGGATGCAATAATTAGTCCCGTATGTGCTGTACCTGCCTTTTTACATAATACTGCTGATAAATTAGGTCTTGGTGGGACTTATACTATTCTGAACAATGTTACCGGATTTCCGGCAGGAGTGGCTACTGTGTCAACTATTAAACCTGAAGAAGCTGTGGGGAGAAAAAAGACAATTGACCTTTTAATTAAAACTGCTTCTAAGGTTGAGGCAAGTTCGGCTGGATTACCTATTGGTATTCAGATTGCAGCTAGGCCATGGAAGGAAGATATTGTATTGGCAATAATTGATAAATTGCATGTGAGAATTTAGTTGCCAGTTGTCAGTTGTCAGCAGATTATTAGCGGAGTCGCGGAGGTGCGGAGTCGCGGAGTCGCTGCTAATTCGCTGGGTGCGGAGTTGCGCTTCAGCATTGATTCCAGAAGCTGTGTTTAGTCTAATCTATTTAAATTGATTTTCGTTGACTAAGCTTGTCTGGGAAATATTGTTCTGAAATGTCAATTGTCCATTATGGCTTTAGTCTATTTACTGTATGGTTAATTCTATTTTAGTAAATAAGTATTATCAAGCCCTAACGGGGCGCTAGATATTAGCACAGGGTGAAGCCCTGTGACTCAAAATGATTATGTTTAATAAAGCCCTACAGGGGCGTCAGATTTTGGGGTCAAACCTTCAAAAATCTGTCGCCCCTGTAGGGCTTTATTAAACTAAATCTTTAACACAGGGCTTCACCCTGTGCTAATATCTGACGCACTTTCAGCGCTTTATTATTGTATACTAATTATTTACCTATCCTATATCCTATCTTAGTTTGACTAAAGCCTCCATTATCAATTTGTCAATTTAGCTTTGTGTTTTTAATGGTTAACAAGGTCTTCTTTTCTTTAAAATAAACCACTGCTAAAAATAACAGTAAGCCAATAGTAGCGAAAACCGTGGTGACAGTAAAACCCGGATGCAGCAAATTAACCAGCCAATTATGGATGCTTAATATTACTACTCCCAAAACCAGGTAGCCAAAAATGGACAACCAGTCATATTGCAATGGGTAATGTTTTCTGCCCAGATAATAACACAACATTGCCATCGCAAAGTAACAGATCAGTGTGGCCCATGCTGAGCCGACATAGCCGAATATTGGTATCCACCAGATATTCAGTATTACTGTAATAGCTGCACCTGTAAGAGAGATTATAATACCATAATGGGTCTTATCGGTAAGTTTGAACCAGGAAGAGATATTATAATAGAGTCCGAGAAAAATATTGGCCATTAATAAAATAGGTACTACTTTGAGCCCTTCATGAAACAGACTACCATCTTTACCTACATAATATTTAAAAATGTGGAGGTATAAGGTAATAATAAGAAATCCGATGATATTGGTGATGGTAAAATATTTGGCTATTCTGGCATATAATACTGGTGAGTCTTTCTTTTTCGAATGTGAGAAAAAGAAGGGTTCAGCCGCATACATAAATGCCTGCCTGAACAGGGATACCAACATTGCCAGTTTATAATTGGCACCGTAGATACCCAGTTGTTCTTTATTTTTTTCTATTGAAAATGGAAGTAAGTATTTAAGTAATTGTCTGTCTAGCATTTCGTTGATAACACCTGCAAAACTTACAATCATTAATGGCCATGAATAGTTAAACATTCTAAGCGCCAGTTTTTTGTCAATCAGCAAACGTGCCCTTTTATAAACCGGAGAGAGAAGGATCAAAACAGTAAAGGAGGCAATGAGGTTGGAATAAAAAACATAGCCAACCCTGATCTCAGGATTATATACCAGCCCTGCAATGGGTCTTAAAAATGGCATCCAACCATTGTTAACTACTTTAGGGACCAGCACCCAGATGATTCTGATGGTAGCAAAACGTTTTGCTTTTCCGTCCAGCCTTAACCTGGCAAAAGGGATTTCGGCCAAAGCATCCATAAATAAAATCCAGGCAAATATCTGAACATATTCGGGGTGGTCAGGGTATTTTAGCAGTGTGGCAATAGGATGAGAAAATCCAAGTAAGATTAATAAAAACAATAGGCTGGTTAAGAAAATAGAATTAAGGCCGGTAATAAAACTTTGTTCCTTATTTTCATCTTTAGAAGCAAAACGAAAATAGGCTGTTTCTAATCTGTATGTAAAGAGAATCATAATAAAAGCAGACAAGGTATAGAAATCAAAAATGACTCCATTTTCACCTGCCCCTAATACCCTCACATAAAAGGGAGTTAGGAGAGAATTTATCACTCTGCCCATTATACTTGATACACCATAGATAGCAGTTTGACCTGCTAATTTCCTTATCAAAGACATAATTTCTTTACTAACAGCGGTAAATTTATAATAATGTGCTGCTAGTTATGACTAAATTCTTCTCAATTCTACAAATGTTTGTAATTTTCAGCTAAAGTAAAGACAATGACTTTAAATATTCCCCTGCTTAAAACCATTTGTGAAACTCCGGGAGCTCCTGGTTTTGAGGATAGAATCAGGAAAGTTGTAATTGAAGAGATAAAAGCACTTGTAGATAGCTGGTATATTGATCCCATAGGTAATCTGATTACTTTCAAAAAAGGAAAAAACTTAAAGAAAGTATTGGTAGCAGCCCATATGGATGAGATAAGCTTTATAGTAACGTATATTGAAGATGATGGCTTTGTTCGATTTCATCCATTGGGTGGATTCGACCCTAAAACACTTACTTCTCAAAGGGTGATAGTCCATGGCAAGAAAGATCTGATTGGGGTGATGGGTTCTAAGCCCATTCACATTATGAAGCCGGAAGAAAAGAATAAAGTAGCTGCAATATCTGATTACTTTATTGACTTAGGAATGTCAAAGGAGGAAGTAATCAAATATATTTCAGTTGGTGATGCGGTTACCAGGGAAAGGGAATTAATAGAAATGGGTGATTGTGTCAACTCTAAATCAATAGATAACAGGGTTTCTGTATTTGTCCTCATAGAGACATTGAAAGAATTGGCAGGGCAGCAACTTCCCTATGACTTGTATAGCGTATTTACAGTACAGGAAGAAGTTGGGTTGAGAGGAATAATGCCTGCAGCTCATGCTATAGAACCAGATTTTGGTATAAACATAGACACCACCATAGCCTATGATATTCCGGGTGCATTAGCTTATGAAACCATTACCAGTCTGGGTAAAGGGACTGCTATAAAAATCCTGGATGGAACCATCATCTGTGATAGCAGGATGATCAGGTTCATGAAGTTTACAGCAGATAAACATGGCATACAATGGCAACCGGAAATATTAACTGCTGGTGGAACTGATAGTGCGGGTATTCAGCGATATGGAAAAGGAGGCAGTATTTGTGGTGCAATATCCATACCCACCCGTCATATTCATTCGGTAATTGAAATGGCACATAAGGAGGACATTTATAACAGCATCAGGCTTTTAAAAGCTTGTTTATTAGAAATTGATCAATTTAACTGGGAACACCAATAAACTATATATTATGTGGAGAGAAGAAAATCATGCCCTCAACAGAGAATTTACTTTTGCAGATTTCGGTCAGGCCTGGGGCTTTATGTCAGAAGTGGCTTTAACTGCTGAAAAAATGGATCATCATCCGGACTGGTCGAATGTATACAACAAAGTTTATGTTCGTTTAAGTACGCATTCAGCCGGCGATATTATCACTGAAAAAGATCATCAGCTGGCTAAGGCGATGGATAATATTTTTCAGCGTTATGGATAAATAATTAATGGGTAATGGTAGCTCTGGTCTAATTATCGTATGAATTAGTG
>Ga0193744_1000204_pt1 | contig 16721 bp, 14 predicted proteins | sample L1a1metaG_FD_143056 | JGI IMG/M metagenome (GOLD analysis project Ga0193744, IMG submission 143056) | Soil microbial communities from a riparian zone of the East river system, Colorado, United States - L1a1 | ecosystem: Environmental > Terrestrial > Soil > Riparian zone | place: USA: East River...
TCTTTTCTAATGCCACTACTGAAGGCATTTCTTTCTTACAATGTCCACATTCAGGATTCCAAAACATGAGTATGGTATAATCAGTCTTAACATCATATAGACTAATATTGGTACCATCTTGCTTAAACATATGAATATTAGGCGCTTGCTTACCTACCAGTATTGGCTTAAGTTGTCTGGCTTCTTTAGTTATTTTTTCCAATTGTTCTTTTTCAGTCCATGGAGCCAATCCTTTTGCATAATAATTTTCTACAATACAAACATATACGGCATCAAACCCAACTATATTAGATTTAGCAAAGAAGTTAAGGAAATGTATGAGGTAGAATTTGTAGGTCTCATCATTCCCTTTCATCAAAGTTAAAACTCTGTCAACTGCATTGCATAGTGTATCAGGATGTTGCACACATAGCTTTTGTATATAATAATCTACTTTCTGAAATAAGACATTGGTTTTAAGTAGTTTGGGATTTGCTACTTCGATATTGTCAAAATAGTGGTCCTTAAAATAATAATAGCGCTTTACCCTGCTTATACTATCAGGCAGATTATTGAATTCCGGTACTTCGATATCCTGGCTACCTTTAATTAATAGTGCCATAAGAGAACCCGGGTATTTATTAACCAGGTCGTCCTGGTATTTTCTTACATCCTTATTAATCTTTTGCAGATCATTATCTGACTTCTTTGTAGCATCATTAGCTTTATCTGCATCACTCTTCTTCTTCATCGCTTCAGCCTCAGTTCTCTTAGATTCAAGAAACTTCAGATAATCATAAAAGATCCCATTATACTTAGATCCTTTACTTTTAAAAGTCTTTAAGGGTTCCTTTCCATCTGCTTCAATAGAAAAGTTTTGATCATTATTATCTATCAGGATTTGGAAATACTGATTGTCGGGTTTCATAAGTATAATATAAACACCCGGATCAAGAGGCTTTTCCTTACTACTAAATACAAACCAGCCATCAGAATTAATCATGGTAGAATCTTTGATATAAGATTTATCACCTAATTGAAATCCCAATACTAATTGTTGTGAGGTGTAGTTTGCTAATTTGACTTTAATCTCATAGCCTTTATCTGCCACAGCAGAACCAATAAACAGTGAGCAAAATGCAATGAATAAAACTAAGTTCTTAATCATAATTGAATGACTTTATGTACAGTTTCAGTGGTTTAAATATAAATAGAATGCAAAGTTTTAAAAAACTATAGTATAGACGACTTTTTAGCCGTAAATGTTATGTTAACGAAAGGTTAAATAGGCATAATCAATCTAATCTGGTAGCTAATAGAAATAAAACAGCCATTCTTACTGCTACCCCGTTTTCTACTTGTTGCAATATTATTGAATGTTCAGAATCTGCAACATCACTTGATATTTCTACGCCTCTGTTTATGGGTCCCGGATGCATAATGGTTATTTGCTTATCCAACTTATCCAACATTGATTTATTAATTCCAAAATAGTTGGTGTATTCACGTAAGGATGGAAAATACTTTATATCCTGGCGTTCAAGTTGAATCCTTAAGACATTAGCTACTTCACACCATTCTAATGTTTCCTGCACATTATGACTTACTTCTACCCCTAAGGATTTAATATATTTTGGAATTAGTGTAGGAGGACCACAAACTCTAACATTAGCTCCCAGTTTTTTTAGGCAAAAGATATTGCTTAAGGCCACTCGGGAATGTAGAATATCCCCTATGATTGCTATATTTTTTCCCTGTGGATCTCCAAGGTGCTCAATAATAGAGAATGTATCTAACAATGCCTGGGTAGGATGTTCGTGAGTTCCATCGCCAGCATTAATGATATTTGCTTTAATATGCTTTGCAAGAAAAAAGGGAGCTCCTGGTGCCGGATGTCGCATAACCACCATATCAACTTTCATTGATAATATATTATTAACGGTATCGAGCAGGGTTTCGCCTTTACTTACTGAAGAAGAACTAGCAGAAAAATTTACAACATCTGCAGATAATCGCTTTTCAGCTAATTCAAAAGAAAGCCTGGTCCTGGTAGAATTCTCAAAGAAAATATTAGCAACTGTAATATCTCTTAAGGAAGGCACTTTTTTAATAGGCCTGTTTATGACTTCTTTAAATTCTCTGGAAGTATTAAATATAAGTCGGATATCGTCTTCAGTTATATCCTTTATTCCTAACAAATGTGGTTTACTGAGTTGTGTAGAAGACATGTATGCTTTTAAGATTTACCCGAATAAAATAATATTTGATCAATTCCATGTTCTTCAACCCATTCCACTTTAACATATTCTTGGGCCAGGGCGTCAATGGTAATACCTGTATAATTACTTTGAACAGGAAGTTCACGGTTAAATCTCCTGTCTACCAATACTAATAATTCAACCATATTTGGTCTACCATAGTGAAGCAGTGAATTTAATGCCGCACTTATAGTTCTTCCGGTATATAAAACGTCATCTATTAATATTACTTTTTTACCTTCTATAATAAAATCCATTTCAGTTACACTTGCAGATAATGGTTTGGTTCGTGCCCTATAATCATCACGATAAAAAGTAATGTCCAATTTACCATACAGTAAATCATTTATATTACTAATTCTCTTCAAAACACTAACTATTCTATTAGCTAACAAAGTGCCTCTTGGCTGAATTCCTATAATACAGGAGTTTTGAAAATCACCATGATTTTCTATTAATTGATAACATAAACGCTCAATAGTGAGGGCAAACTGAGAACTATTTACTATTACTGAGCCATCGTTCATGGCCCCAAAGATATATAAATAAAAATAGAATATTCAACTCTATTATTCAAATGTGTTATAATCCAAACACAGTAAATTATTCTAAAACTAATAAAAGAATGTAACAAGCTTGTAGACCTTAGTTAGTTAATAAAACGTTATAGTAATGTATATGCATTTAGAATGTTAAGAGTTTCTTAATATTTACAAATAGATTAAACCATTTTGAAAGCTAATAGTCATATATACAAGTTCAATTGAAATAAAAAATATTAATTATTAAGCTTTAAAATATCCAACTTATGAAAAATGTAAATGCATTATTGACTATGGGACTCTTTATATTATTATCCTTTGCCAGTTGCAAGAAAGATAATTTATTATTAGACGAAACTGATTTAGCAATTACTGCTGAGGATCAGGCTGTATCATCTGACCTTACTCAGGATGCAGAAGATCAGTCTTTTACTGAAATAGAAGAAAGAGGAGGTTCCCCAACTACCGGTTGTCCTACTGTTACCTATGCTAATCCACAAGGTACTTTTCCAAATACAGTAACAATAGATTTCGGAACCGGATGCCTAGGTAAAGGAGGTAGAACCAGAGCAGGGCAAATAATTGTAACTTTAACTGATGCCATTACTAATTTAGGTGCCGTTAGAACTGCAACACTTCAGAATTATAGCGTTGATGGTGTTAAAATTGAAGGCAAAAAGATATTAACTAATTTGGGTGCTAATGCAGCAGGAAACATTACACTATCCAGAAAAGTAGAAGGAGTTGTAGTTACTTTTCTTGATGGTTCTATTGCATCTTGGGATGCTCAACAGACTATTACTTTTATAGCTGGTTTTGGAACTAAACAAATATCAGATGATATAATAGATGTAACAGGCTCAGGAAGCGGAATTAATAAAAAAGGGAAAAGCTTTAGTTATAATATTTTAGAAGCTTTACATAAAGACAAAAGCTGTAAATGGATTGAACAAGGTAAAGCAGAAATTAAAATCAATGATAAAACTATGACTATTGATTTTGGCAATGGTGATTGCGATAGGAATGCACAACTTACGCTGGCTAATGGAACAGTAAAAAATATCTTACTCAGACCTTAATATAAAATACTAAACTCATAATTATAGATCATAATAACAACCGGTGTAAGTTTTCATCGGTTGTTTTTATTTTATAAGGATGTCGAACCTTAGTATTTGGTAGTTTGTATACTATAAAAATTAAGCACTGAACATTAATAAATTAATGGGTTTTGCCCCAGGAATCTTTTAAGCTAACGGTCTTATTAAATACTAGTTTATTTGAACTGGAATCTTTATCCAAACAAAAATATCCTAATCTGAAAAACTGGTAGGACTTATTTAATTCTGCAGTCTTCAAATAAGGCTCTACTAATGCATTATCATTAATGATCAAAGAATTAGGATTAATATAGGATTTAAAATCAATATCCTTTTCAGCCATCGGATTTTCCACTGTAAAGAGTCTATCATACAATCTTACTTCCGCTTTAATAGCATTTTCAGGTACCCAATGAAGAGCAGTTTTTACTTTTATTCCCGATTGGTCTTCCCCAGATTTAGAATCTGAATAATATCTCACCTCGATTTCAGTAACATTCCCTTCAGCATCAGTTTTATGACTTTCATATTCAATGATATAAGCATATTTTAATCTCACCTTATTTCCCGGGAATAATCTGAAATATCCTTTAGGAGGATCTACCATAAAATCCTCTTTTTCAATATAGATTACATTTCCAAAAGGAAGATCATGATGTCCGGCTTCCGGATTATCAGGATTATTTTCTGCTTTTAAAACTTCGGCTGCTCCATTGTAGTTGCTAATGACAACTTTAACCGGATTCATAACCCCCATTACTCTATCAGCCTTTTTATTCAAATCTTCTCTGAGACAGAATTCTAACAATGCCACATCATCCAGGTTTTCTCTTTTAGCAATCCCTACTTTATCACAAAACTCTCTGATGCTATCTGAAGTATATCCTCTTCGCCGTAATCCACTTATAGTAGGCATTCTTGGGTCATCCCACCCTGATACATGCGATTCATTGACTAATAATAATAATTTTCGCTTACTCATTACGGTATATGAAAGATTCCTTCTTGCAAACTCATATTGTTTACTTGGGAAGATTTCCAGCTTTTCAATAAACCAGTCGTAAACTTCTCTGTGTGGAACAAACTCAAGAGTACAGATTGAATGGGTTATTTGTTCAATTGAATCAGATTGACCATGAGCAAAATCATACATAGGATAAATACACCATTTATCAGCTGTTCTATGATGATGAGCATGTTTTATCCTATAAATAATAGGATCACGCATCAACATATTAGAAGAAAGCATATCAATTTTAGCGCGTAATACTCTTTCCCCATCTGCATACAAGCCATCTTTCATTCCAATAAATAATTGAAGGTTTTCTTCTATACTTCTTGATCTAAACTTATTTGGCTTTCCCGGCTCTGTGGGTGTTCCTTTTTGCTCTGCAATTTCTTCAGCAGAGGAGTCGTCAACATAGGCCAGACCTAATTTAATCAGTTTAATAGCATAATCATATAATTGGTCAAAATAGTCAGATGCAAAGAATTCATTGGCCCAATTAAATCCTAACCACTTTACATCGTTTCTTATAGACTCAACATATTCAGTTTCTTCAGTAATTGGGTTAGTATCATCGAATCTAAGATTGGTGCTACCCCCATACTTTTTAGCTATACCAAAATTCAGGCAAATTGCAGTTGCATGACCTATGTGTAAATAACCATTTGGTTCAGGCGGGAAGCGCGTCAATACCCGCCCATCATTCTTACCCTCCTTAAGATCATGCTCGATGATGTCTTCCAGGAAATTTAATGATTCTTTATTTTCTATATGCTCCATTATCTTATATTTCTACATTTGTTCAGGCATCTCTATACCCAATAATTCCATAGCATCCTGAAGTGTATTACCGACACTTTTACTCAGTAAAATTCTAAAAGCCCTTGCACTTTCATTCTCAGCCTTTAAAATACTATGTTCATGATAAAACCTATGAAAAGCCTTAGCAAGGTTATAAGCAAAATTAGCGACCAAAGAAGGATCAAAAGAATTAGCTGATAGCTGAATAACGTTCTTATAATCATAGAGTTGCAATAACAATTCCTTTTCTTCAGTATTAATAATATGATCTTGATAGCTAGATTGTGCTATAACTTCTGTATCCAGTTTACGGTAAATTGATTTAATTCTAACATAAGCATTTTGAATATAAGGCCCGGTATGCCCCTGTAAATCAACTGATTCTTTAGGATCAAAGATCATTCTCTTTTTGGGATGGACCTTAATAATATGATATTTTAAAGCAGCCATTCCAATCTTCCTTACAATTTCCTCTTGCTCCTCTTTTGAAAGCTCCGAAACCTCCCCTCTTTCTACTGAATTATTCCTTGCTTCGCTAATAACCTCCTCAATAAGTTCATCTGCGTCTACTACCGTACCTTCTCTTGATTTCATTTTACCAGATGGCAACTCTACCATACCGTATGATAAATGGTAAAGATGTTCAGCATAAGGTTCTTTTAATTTTTTAATGGTTTCAAATAATACCTTAAAATGATAATCCTGTTCATCAGCAACAACATATATACATTTATCAAACTTAAACTCATTAAAACGCATATTCGCCATTCCAATATCCTGAGTTATATATACAGAAGTACCATCAGAACGTAATACTAATTTTTCATCCAAACCAACATCTTCAAGATTAATCCATACACTTGAATCGGGCTTTTGATAAAATATACCTTTTTCTATTGCCTCTCTAATAATTTCTCTACCCAAAGTATAAGTCTTTGATTCAAAGTAATTAATATCAAAACTTACACCTAAATTCTTATAGCTTACTTCAAACCCATTTAGTACCCATCCATTCATTTTATTCCAAAGAGCTAAAGTATCCGGATCATGTCTTTCCCATTTTAGTAAGGATACTTTTGCCAGGTTACCTAATTTACTAACTTCATTAAAATAGGTATTTTTATATCTATCATAGAAATCCTGGGAAGATTCGCTTTCTCTTTTAAGTTCTTCATATCTGTTCTTACCAATTAAAGATTCCTGCCACTCTGTATATTCTGCTTTAAATTCAGTTTCAAACCTAACATAATAATCTCCAACAAAATGGTCACCTTTTATGCCTGCAGTTTCAGGTACAACCCCATTACCAAATAATTGCCATGCTACCATGCTTTTACAAATGGCAATTCCTCTGTCATTTATGACTTGAGTTCTGATAACCTTATTACCAGCCCTTTCTAATATTTTTGAAACACTCCAACCTAAAAGTATATTTCTAATATGCCCAAGATGTAAAGGTTTATTGGTATTAGGTGAAGAGAATTCTACAAAGACAGTTTGATTAGTTTTAAGGAATAATTGTTTTAGGTCCTCATTAACAAAAGAATTAAGTCTGTTGATCCAGAACTCATTATTCATTCTTAGATTAAGGAATCCCCCTACCGGAGAACTACTAAATTCCTTGTTCTCAATGTGTTTAGCGAACATATCATTTAGTTTAACAGATAATTCCTGGGGACTTAAACCTAGCATTTTTGCTAGTGGAAATACCAATATTGTAAATTCTCCATCATGATCAGTCTTATTAATCTTAATTTGGATGCTATCTGATTCAACATTCAAATCTGCTTTTAATATATTTAAAAAATCAGCTACCTGTTTTTTGATTTTACTTAGAAAATCCATTTTGCTATTTTAATAATTAAGTATTATTTAAAAATCGAATAAAATTTAGGCTTTAGGTTTAGGTCTATATAAATATACTTTGCCTGGTATGCATTTTTCTTCTTTAGTTTTACCCGACCAATTACCTTCAATAATATATTCCCCCTTTAGTTTTTTCAATTCCAGTTCATAAATTTTATAACACCAATCGATATTGTCAGGTTCTTTATGATTCATCAGGTTAAGATCCATTATTTGAAATCTTGATTTTGATTTCCAGTAACCAGTTATTTCCATTTTTGAATTAAGATTATTTTCCTGAACAAAACAGTAACCTTCAATATTGCTCCCTTTTGTTTTTAACTCCAATCTAATATTATATCTGCTCTTAAGTCCACCATTCTCCTGGCTCATATAGCCAACCCATTCTCCATCCCCATTATTAATTTCCTGACCAGATAAGTTAGATGAAATAAACAAAGCAAATAGAATATTGAAGATTATTAATTTCAATTGATTCTTCTCAAGACAGTGTTTTAAAAAAGCTAAAAATAGTGGTGCCATAATTTCTGGATTCTACAAAGTTAGGATGTTTAGTGAAATTGTGGCTTGGATTATGCTCTAAAACGAAAGTTCCCTCCTGGTTCAATAGATTATGGGTAAATATTAAATCCGGAATTTCATCCAACCAAGGTAATGGATACGGAGGGCCTGCAAAAATATAATCATAAGAATGACGACCAGACTGAACAAATTTTTTTACATCTTCTTTTATTATATGTACAAACTCCTCAACCTTTAATTCAACTGACATTCTTTTTACAAATGCAATACATGGCCCATGCTGATCAACATAGGTAACACTTTTACAACCTCTGGAAATAAATTCATAAGAATGGCTACCAGTGCCTCCAAATAAATCCAAAACCTCAATATCTTGAAATTCAATCCTGTTTTGCAAAATATTAAATAAACCTTCTTTGGCAAAATCGGTAGTTGCCATTTATCAGCTGGTGGATAAAATCGCCGACCTTTAAATTGTCCACTTATAATTCGCATGCTGACAAACGAATAAGATCTGAAAAAAGATGGGGGAAATTAGAATCCTCGATTATATTACTTTTAAATTCTGTGGTTGTAAACCATTGAACGTTTTTAATAAATCGTAATATTGAATTATGCAAATCAGAAAAAGGCATTATTCTACCTGAAATTATAACAGGCTCTTCATTAGTATTTAATTGTAGCTGTTGAAAAATAGCCAGGATAAAATAAATAGCATCCGATGCTGAGTAAAAACCCTGGTTGTTAGAATACACTAATTGTTTATCAATAAATATTATACAATTGAAATTATTTTCTTCAAAATGAATATAAACTTCAGGTTTATTAGATCTAATCCTCTCTAATTGATATTGAATAAAAATAGCCGCATGATGATGTACTTTAGTTTGTTTGGGCCATATTTTTAAAAATTCAAGTTCATTAGAAGATAACTGATAAACAATAAAAGCATTAACTAATTCAATAAAGTCTGCCCTAATTGGTAAAGTATTGTCCAATACAGAAAGTTGGGCCAGGAAATCTTTATTATGACTATTATCATAAAATTTCGCTGGTATCAAGGTATATTGATCAAAATGAGTTAGTAAATGTATACTCTTACATATCTCAAGGTCAGCATTACCTAAAGACAATAAATCCAAAATATTCTCGGACTCTTTAAAAGTCCATTCCTGAAAATTACCTAAAATACCATCTTTCTTACGAACAGAGAGTTTTGATTGAGTTCCGTTAAATGAAATAAATAAATCGGAATTAATCAAATCAGATGCCTTTATTGAATCCTTAGATATACTTTCTTCAATCATAGTATATGAATAAGTTAGGGCAATATTACACTTATTAGCCCAATTTTAAGCATAACAAGCAAGACATTTGATAACTGAAACTTAATAATCCATTATTGCGTTTCTGTAGACAAATAAAAAGTATTTGAAATGAAGTTAAATTGTCAAATTATTTTACTGTGTTTATCCCTTTTTGTATTGGCTTGTAATAAAAAATCTCCGGATAAACCCGCACCAAAAGGGAATATTCATAACCTGCCAGATAGTACCTCCACAAAGGATCAATCTATTAACAACTTAAATAAATCTTCACATATTACAACAACTCAGGTAGAATTAACTCCCTCATTTGTTCCGGAATCAGGGAAAAGTAATTGGGCAGTAGAATTTGATGCGAAAAAAGAGCATACGGTAGGAATATTTAGACTTCCGGATTTAAGCAGTTGGCAGGAACTTATATCCACTATGGAATATGCACCTGAAGCTGAAATCAAAAACTCATTTGTATTCGAACCTAATGCAGACTGGTGGGTAAAAAGAGATATAAAAACCAATATTTTTCAACATAAACTCTTATGTTATAAGAAAAAAGATAAAGGATCAGTATGGTTCTTTGCTTTTAACAAAAACAGGGAGGTTTATTTTTGGAAGTAAGCTATTTAATAAATAAAGCCATTCGAATTAAGAATGGCTTTATTTTAAAATATTAATTATTTATTTCATAATTATCCACCACTAGCTTGTTCATTTTGTTTCTTGATGGTAGCAGGATCAGCTTTTACAGGTTTTGAAGTCATTTTTGTTGATGACTTTTTAGTCGTAGATTTTTTATGAGATTTCTTCTTAGGAGAATCCTTCATTGATTTCGTTTCAGTAGTAGTTGTCGATTTAGTTTCTACTGTAGTAGGGGTTTCTTTTTTTGTCATTGTAGTTTTAGTAGTCTTAGACGTACTAGCTTTAGCTGGCTCAGTTTGTGCATTTATTGTAAGTATTGAACTTATAAACAATGCAACAAATAAAACAATTCTAGATTTCATTGATTTAAGAATTTAGGTTAATAAAAATTAAATGTAAATATAAGATTCATATCTCTGTTTAGCTAAACGGCTCAAGAAAAATATTATTATTTTAGGTATTTTTATTACCAGTTTCTTAACAAATATATAGGTATAAATACCTGTTAATAGTTAACGTAAAATAATTACTACTTTCACCAATTATAATAAATGATTTTAGGAATTCAAAATGTATTGAATAAGTGATTTATAGATGCCTTCAAGACTGTGTTACTGATTTAGATAAAACTAATCAGTTAATTAAAATCAAAACTGAAGTTAATGCTGATCTGGAAGTGGCTGAAATTCACCGCCGTATATATGATGCTAAGGGTCCTGCAATTTTATTTGAACACATAAAAGGTAGTCCATTCCGAGCCTTATCAAACCTCTATGGCACAAATGAGCGTGTCGATTATCTATTTAAGGATACCTTAGAAATTGTAAAAAAACTTATTGAAATAAAAGCACAACCAGATCGCTTTTTAAAAAAACCACTTTATTATTGGAAAACCATTCTAACAGCTTGGGACGCTATTCCAAAACTATGCAGATCTAAACCTGCATCGATGTATGGAACAACTAGTATCGATCAGTTGCCACTTCTGCGCTCATGGCCATTAGACGGAGGTGGATTTATTACTCTTCCCCAGGTTTTAAGTATGCCTCCAGATTCAAATAATATACTAGACTCAAATCTCGGTATGTACCGCATCCAATTAAGTGGAAATGATTATAAATTAAATGAAGAAATTGGTCTTCATTATCAAATTCATCGGGGAATTGGAATACATCATCAACTTTATAATCATAGCGAAAAGGAATTCAAAGTAGCAATCTATGTTGGAGGATTACCATCGCATGCATTATCAGCTATTTTTCCACTTCCTGAAGCTTTATCAGAGCTTACTTTTGCAGGTATGCTTGCTGGTCGCAAATTTAGATACTATAAATATAATGGTTATATTGTTTCTGCTGATGCAGATTTTGTGATCCTTGGCATTGTTGATAAAAAACTGATGAAACCAGAAGGTCCTTTTGGAGATCATTTAGGTTATTATAGTTTACAGCATCTGTTTCCTTATTTAAAACTGGAACATATCTTTCATAAAAAGGATCCCATATGGCATTTTACAGTAGTTGGGAGACCACCGCAGGAAGATTCAGGATTTGGATACCTTATACATGAACTTGTAAAAGAACTAACTCCAATCGAATTCCCAGGAATTAAACAGATACATGCCGTCGATGTAGCCGGGGTGCATCCCTTATTATTAGCTATTGGATCAGAAAGATATATGCCATTCAGGAAAAAGCAACCTGAAGAAATATTAACCATTGCCAATCGATTACTGGGTTCAGGTCAAACTTCACTGGCAAAGTTTGTCATTATTGCAGATGGAGAAGATGAGCCACAACTTGATACCCATAATTTTAGTGCTTTTTTTCAACATGTATTGTCTAGAATTGATTTCAAAAGAGATTTACATTTTCAAACTAAAACCACCATAGATACCCTGGATTATTCAGGCACTGGATTAAATGAAGGTTCAAAATTAGTTATTGCTTGTTGTGGACCTCAGATCAGAATGCTCTCTTCTCAATTATCAGATTCATTTAGATTGACTTCGCCCTGGAAGATGGTAAAGCATTTCGATCATGGAATCCTTTGTATAGAAGGTATTGATTTTGAATCATATGAAAAAGCAAGTACGGAAATTGATTTACTTAATAATCAATTAGCTATGCTTGATTTATCAGGAACAGCCCTTATAGTTATTTGCAATGATGTTGAATTTACTACAGCAAATTGGGAAAACTTTCTATGGGTCAGTTTTACCAGATCAAATCCTGCAAAAGATATTTACGGCGTTGGAGCCAATATTATTTATAAACACTGGCAATGCGAAGGGCCATTAATATTAGACTCCAGGATAAAACCACATCATGCTCCTGGATTGGTGCCAGATAAAACTACAGTGGAAAAGGTAGATAAATTATTTTCTAAAGGTGGAGAATTATATGGCATTTTACCAAAATCATTTTGATGTCAGTACAATTACCCCTTCCTTTTAAAGACAGAATAGAAAAACAGCTTGGCAAGAAAGCAGCAGATTTCTTTAATGCATTAGAAAACCCTAAACCAGTAAGTATTCGACTTAATCAAAAAAAATATGCAGGACCCCTTTCTGCTGATCGGGTATTATGGAGTTCAAATGGATATTACTTAACCGAAAGACCTTCCTTTACACTTGATCCTTTGTTCCATGCTGGCGCCTATTATGTACAGGAAGCATCTTCCATGTTTTTAGAACAAGCAATCAATAGAATAATAAACCCTGATGAAGCTATAAAAGTCCTGGATCTGTGTGCATCCCCGGGAGGAAAATCAACCCATTTATTAAGCCTGCTTAACAATGAATCCCTACTAATTTCAAATGAAGTCATTAATACACGATTAGGCCCATTGCAGGAAAATATCAGTAAATGGGGTTATTCCAATGTAGTAACAACCAATCTAGATCCTAAATCATTTAATTCCCTACAAGGATACTTTGATATAGTACTTATTGATGCCCCTTGTTCCGGGGAAGGTCTTTTCAGGAAAGATCCAAAAGCAATACAAGAATGGTCAGAAATAAATGCAGCCAATTGTGTCCTCAGGCAAAAAAGGATAATCCAGGATGTATTGCCTTGTATTAAACCCGGTGGTTATTTAGTCTATTCTACCTGCACATACAATCCTGAGGAAAATATAAATCAAATAGATAAAATAATCAGGGAACATGACTTTAAAAGCATTCCAATTCCTTTGACTCCTGAATGGAATATAACTGAAGCATCAATGAATAAAGCTTTAGGATACCAATTTTATCCAAATAATACTCGAGGAGAAGGTTTCTTTTTGGCTATAGTTCAAAACCAGCAATGCGAAAATAGAGAATTAAAAAAATGTAAGAGCCTTAAACAATATAAAGGAGATATAATCAATGCAAATTCTTATCTTGAAAAGCCGGAATTGTTTAACTTATTAGAACCCTTTCCTAATGAAATATGCTTTCTGGCAGAAAATCTAATACCTGAAATTGAACAATTAATGGGCTATCTACCAGTAAAGAAGATAGGAACAAAGCTGGGAGAAATTAAAGGTAAAGATTTTATACCTCACCATGATCTCGCTCTATCTAACGATAAATCCGGCAAAATACCCTGTATTAACTTAGATAAAACTAATGCACTGCAGTATTTAAGAAGAAACCAGTTTGATTATAATGCTGATCAGCAAGCCTGGCATTTGGCACAATATAAAGGTCTTGGATTAGGATGGGTTAATATTACTTCAGGCAGAGCTAATAATAAATTACCAATGAATTTACGGATTAGGAATCTTTAAAAAATGAAGTGTGAAATCTTAAGCATATCTGGCATTAAAGATGTTTTGAAGTAGCATGTTCAAATCATGGGAACTGCCAATATAAAACAGAAAATGTGAAAAAGGACAAACACTTAGCTCTGCTCTTACACATTAAATGTTCAATATTTTTTTTGTATTTTATATAAGGTCAAGTCGCAACTTGACCCTACCTACCGATATTTTAGCTTTCAAATAAATACTGAAGGATTAAATTCAGGGATATATATTGTTGCATTGAGAAGCAATACAGATAAAATCAAATATCTAAAATGGATCAAGCAATAATAGTTAAATTTCTGTAATTTTGGATAATATGATTATTAGATAAATTAAAAACCATGTGCCGCTTATTCATTCCAATCATTATTTTTTTAATTCCGTTTGCTGGATTTTCACAAGCAATAATGGATTACAAATATGATTTTAATTGGATAAGCGGTATTGATACTTTAGGTAATCCTCAATTCAACCCAAATTTGTATGACAATTGTTTACACTTTGATTTTAATGCAGATACACTAGCTATTTCAATGGAATTGGGCTATGCTAATTTTAAATATACTAATGCATCTATCAGTAATAGAGAAGGAAAACTACAGTTTTTTACTAACAGATGTCACGTATTTAGTAATGATTATAAAATCATGGATAATGGTGAAAAAATAAATGATCCTGTTATTCTTTATGATCAATGCAATGGTACAAATTATACTGGGTATTCTGCGGCCCAAGGTGCTATTATTCTACCAAGATATGGATCTGATAGTATGTATGATCTTATTACACAGGAATGGAAGCTTCAAATTGACAATAAAATTTTAATGCAATTTTTACATAATTCTGTTATCAATATGTCTATTAATAAGGGTTTGGGAAAAATTATTGAAAAAAACAATATAATTCTAAATGATTCAATGGGTAGTATACTTACAGCAGTCAGGCATGAGAACAATAAAAGCTGGTGGCTTATAACTAAAAAGGAAAATTCAGTAAAATACCTAATATTTTTATTTGACAGTACGGGTTATAGTGGAATGCATACACAGGAGATTGGAATATTTGATAAGGGAAATGATGCTAGTGGAAATGGAGTAGCATTTTCTCCCAACGGTACTAAATATGCTCATTATGAACCACGTCAAGGATTATTTTTATATAACTTTAATAGAGAAAATGGTTCTCTTTACAACTTTCGATTTGTAAATATCGTAGGCATCGAAAAGGATACACTTCAATCAGGATTTATATGTTTTTCTCAAAATTCTCGATTTCTTTATATTGCTGAAGGTTCTAATTTATGGCAAGTAGATACTGATATAGATAGTCTTAACAATGGTATTGAAAAAGTGGCAGAATCTGATTTTGTTAATAATCCCAATACAGTTTTTTACACTACTTATGGCCTACCAACTAGAGGACCTGATTGCAGAATTTATATAGGAATGTATGGTGCTCAGCCCTGGTTTACAGTAATTAATAATCCAGATGAAAAAGGTAAAGCCTGTAATGTAGTTTCCGCAAAAACTAAATTGCCCATGTGGCAATGGCCTGCCTTCCCTAATATGATCAATTATAGATTAGGTACAGGCCAACCGGCTTGTGATAGTAACAAAATTGTACTAACTGTTGATAATTTTATAATTATGCCTCATAATGGCCCTTTGATAGTTTATCCTAATCCGGGAGTTGATTATTGCAGGGTAACTGGTTTCGGATCTGAGGGAGGAAAGTTACAAATTGTTAATAGCCAGGGAGATATTATACAATCAACTAATGTTAACAGAGATGTTACCCAAATGATTTTAGATACTTCTGAACTCCAAAGAGGATTTTACTTTATCAGATATATCAATAAGAATCAAATAACCCGGATTTGTAAATGGGTGAAAATTTGATTTAAAAAAAAACTATTTTCTTTCTACCTGATATGATTTTTACCTTGATAATTTATACGCAGTATTACATTTCACTGTTAACCATTAACTCAGGTGTAGCACACTAAAAAGTCAAATATTATATATTTAGGTTTTTAACAATTCCTGTAAATTCTCTTCTGTCCTTCCAATTATTACATTATCAGCTTTAACTATAATCGGTCTCTCCATCAAAATAGGGTTTTTAATCATAGCTTCAATCCATTGATCTTCTGTAAGGGTTTTTCCTTTGTAAACTGAAATATAGACATCCTCTTTAGTACGAATTAAATCAAAAGCTTTCAGATTAGCCTTGCTAAGTATTTCTTTCAGTTCATTTAAAGTTGGAGGGGTTTTAAGGTATTCTATCACCTCGGGCTTAAAGCCATTATCCAGCAAATATTTAAGTGCTGCCCTACTCTTTCCACATCTGGGATTATGATATATTTTCATTGATAAGTTATAGCTTCCAGAATTAATTAGTGCCTGTTACATCTCCCAATTTAATGGCATAAAAGTTAATATCCTCCACATCATTTTGTAAATTAACTACTTGTATACTACCCTTCTTACCTCCTGATGGAAACTTATAGTTGGGCGTGACAAATACCCAGTTTTTCTTAACAGGAAATTCATATTGTTTACCTAAAACCATTTTATTTATGATACTCATATCTCCTGTGGTAATATTCAAAGATTCATTGACATCAGCAGCCAGTTTCTTAAAGTTAGAATCAATAGGCTTAATACCCAATATATGTTTATTCATCAGACTTATATCAGCAGTACTTACGCCATCTAAAGGATAAGTGTCATAAAACGGGGTGATAGTATAATTATTCATCGGATCTAAATTATCAAATCGATAATTTCCATTCAGATCTGTATATACAGTATCATCAGCTGCACCAGAAATGATAATTTTCACATTTTTAAGCGGTAAACTTTTACTATTGGTAATAGTACCGGAGATAGATT
>Ga0193744_1000205_pt1 | contig 16502 bp, 10 predicted proteins | sample L1a1metaG_FD_143056 | JGI IMG/M metagenome (GOLD analysis project Ga0193744, IMG submission 143056) | Soil microbial communities from a riparian zone of the East river system, Colorado, United States - L1a1 | ecosystem: Environmental > Terrestrial > Soil > Riparian zone | place: USA: East River...
TTATCAGATGCTGTAGGTATTACCCAACTTGCTAATGCACTACATGCAGGATCAATAGCATTAATATTTTGATTAGGTGGACAAACTACTATAGTGGGAGCCTCTGTATCATTTACCGTTACAGTAAAAGAACAAGTAGCAGTATTTCCACTGGCATCAGTAGCTAGAAATATATTGGTTGTTGTACCAACCAAAAATGTAGATCCACTTGCTAAGCCTTGCGTCTGTGTCGTTATTGCACCCGGACAATTATCAATACCCATTGGTGCCGTAAAACTAACTGCCGCACCACAAATACCTAAATCATTGCTTACTGTAATATTTCCAGGACAAACAATCGTAGGTAACTGAGTATCATTAACTGTTACATTGAATGAACAAGTAGCAGTATTTCCACTGGCATCCGTTACCATGTAAACATTGTTTGTAATTCCGACAGGAAAAATAGATCCACTTGGAAGTCCACTTGTTTGAATAGTAACCGTACCAGGACAATTATCTATTCCGACTGGTGCTACGTAACTTACTGTAGCTCCACAAGTACTAATTGCATTTGGAACTGAAATTGATGCCGGACATACAATAACTGGTAATTGAGTATCTAAGACTGTAACACTAAATGAACAAGTTGAGGTATTTCCACTTGCGTCTGTTACTGTATAGGTTACAATTGTCACTCCCACATAAAAATCATAAGTATTATTTCCTCCTGCAATTACGATTCCACCAACCGGTAAAGTACCAGGTGCTGGAAATCCACTAGAGAAAGATACCATTAATGAAAGAGGTACACAATATCCAGTTGGAACCGGATGTATTAATAATCCTGTATAATTACATTCTCCAGGATCGCTAGATACCGTAACATCAGGTGAACATACAATTAAAGGTAATGAACCTATTGTAATGGTATCACTATCACTGCTACTGCATCCGTTACCATCTGATACAGTTACATCTAAAATAGCTGTACCAGTTGCATTTGCAGAAAACGTAATACTATTTGTGGTCAGACCACCTGTAATAGATCCATTGCTAATAGTCCAGTTGTATGTGGCACCTAAACCTGCACTGCCAACTGATGCACTATTTCCTGTTGAATTAGGACAAACAGAAGGTGGAGCAATAATTGTAGCGATAGGTAAAGGATTTACTGTTACTGTATATACTATATGATCACTTACACATTCATTGCCATCCAAAATATTATTATTATTTAAATCAAGGAAAGCCACAAAATCCATAACTAAGGTACCTGCAATTATTGGATTTACTAATGCTACATTCCTGCTAAAAGGTGTACCATATACACTTAAAGGGAAAGTACTGTTAGGAGGTGTGAAACTTACATTATTTAATGTAAATTGTTGAGTGATCTTAACCAAGCCAGAAGGCTGTGCATTATTCAGATCACTAAACAAAGTAAATATCAAGTTATCAGTTACGGAGTTACAAACTGCTAAAACTCCAGTATCATTAGTACCATCATTGTTGTTTGTAACATTCACGTTATTTACTGTAACGCTCATTCTAGGAGTTGGGCTTACTGTTATAAGCGCTGTATCACTATTTGAGCAACCGTTTGGATCAGTATATAAATAAGTAATAATTTGTGTCCCAACTGTAGGATCAAAAGTATTACCGGATACACCAACACCACTAAAAGTACCACCTGGAGGAGTACCTGAAAGAAGCAAATTAGGTGCTCCCTGACATACCGGTGGATAAGAACCGGCGTCTACAGATGGTAAAAGATAAACTGTTATGGTTGCAATATCTGAATTCGTACAACCATTAATATCTGTATATGTATAAGTAATAATTTGAGTTCCAACTGAAGGGTCAAAGAAATTACCCGTTACACCTACACCACTGAATATTCCACCCACTGGAGACCCTACAAGTAAAACATCAGGAGCAGTTATACAAACATTTGCATAAACTCCTGCATCTACTATTGGTAAAGGAAGTACTGTAATAGTTGTAGTAGCAGAATTGGTACAAGCATTTATATCTGTATAAGTATACGTAATAATTTGAGTTCCAACTGATGGATCAAATAAATTACCTGTTACCCCTACCCCACTAAATATACCACCAAGTGGTGTTCCAATCAATAACACATCTGCTGCATTTATACAAACTGGAAGATAAACTCCAGCGCTTACAACCGGCAATGGGTTCACAATTATGGTTGCTACATCTGTATTTGTACAACCATTAAGGTCAGTGAAAGTATAGACAATAATTTGTGTACCCACTGATGGATCAAACAAATTGCCCGTTACTCCAATACCTGAAAAAATGCCGCCCAGCGGAGAACCGGTAAGTACAACATCAGGAGCATTTACACAAACATTAGCATAAACACCTGCATCAACAATAGGCAGTGGGTTTACGGTAATGGTTACATTTGCTGAATTGGTACATCCATTTACATCAGTAAAAGTATATACAATAAATTGTGTTCCAACTGAAGGGTCAAATAAGTTACCTGTCACTCCAACTCCTGAAAATGTACCGCCTAATGGAGAACCGGTAAGTACTACATCAGGACCATTTATACATACAGGTAAATAAATACCTGCACTTACAACTGGTAATGGGTTTACAGTAACTATATAAACAACTTCATCACTTGAACATTCATTTATATCTTGGATATTATTATTATTCAGGTCAAGGTATGCTGTAAATTGCATAGTAAGTAAGCCCGGCAACAATGGATTTACCAAAGAAACATTTCTGTTAAAAGGAGTTCCATATGAACTCAATGGGAAAGTACCATTTGCCGGTGCAAAAGCAACGTTCGCTAATATAAATTGCTGAGTCACTTTTACTGACGCTGCCGGTGATACATTATTAACATCATTAAATAATGTAAAGTGCAGGTTATCCAGTGTAGAATTACAAACCGAAACCAACCCAATATCAGGTACACCATCATTATTGTTTGTAACATTAACTGTATTTAGAGTTATACTTAGAGCCGGTGTAGGATTTACTGTTATTAATGCAGTATCAATATTGCTACATCCATTTATATCTAAAAAAGTATAACTGATAACCTGAGTTCCAACTGTCGGATCGAAAATATTTCCTGTTACACCAACTCCAGCGAATAGACCTCCAATTGGAAATCCTATTAATGGAACATTGGGTGATCCCTGACATACCGGAAGATAACTGCCTGCATCTACTAAGGGTAAAGGATTTACTATAATAGTGGCTGTAGCTGAATTTGTACATCCCGTTAAAATATCCGTATAGGTATAAGTAATAATTTGTGTGCCTACTGAAGGATCAAACAAATTAAGGGTAACACCTGTACCAGAAAAAACACCTCCAATAGGTGTACCTATTAATAATACATCAGCTGCATCAATACAAACAGGTAAATATATGCCTGCATTTACAATTGGCAACGCCAAAACTGTAATTAAAGCAGTATCACTATTTGTACATCCTAAAGAGTCTGAGTAAGTATAAGTAATAATTTGAGTGCCTACAGAAGGATCGAATAGGTTGCCTGTGACGCCTACACCTGTAAAAGTACCACCTGATGGTGTTCCTGAGAGGGTAATATCATTGGCATTCAAACACACAGGAGGATAAGCCCCTGCATCTACACTCGGTAAAGAATTCAGGTTTACTAAAAATATAACCGAATCCCCTGAGCATTCTCCCACATCCATTACGTTATTATTATTTGCATCAAAGAATGAAACAAACTTCATTTGGAGTTGTCCAGGCAACAAAGGATTAATCAAAGAAACATTCCTGTCAAAAGGAGTCGTATAATCGGTAATTAGGAATGTTCCATCTCCAGGCCCGAATGTTACATTAGTTCGAACAAAATTCTGTGATACTTTTACCAGATTACTCGGCATAGTATTATTTAAATCACTGAATAAACTAAAGGTCAAATCTTCGCTGGTAGAATTACAAAAATCAATATTTTCATAGTCATTAATTCCGTCATTGTTAGCTGTATTGTTAATCCCTTCAACCGTAATACTCAAAATCGGATCAGGATTCACGTTAACTGTATAAACGATTGTATCTGTTGAGAATTCATTTATATCAAGGATATCATCATTATTTAGATCAAGGAAAGCTATAAATTTCAATGTTAATGTTCCTTGAGTAGATGGATTTATCAATGAAACATTCCGGGCAAACGCCCCGGCAAATGCACTTAATTGACTTGTGCCATTTGTTGGAGCAAAATTCACATTTGCTCTGGTAATCAACTGTGTTACTTTAACCAATGGAGTTGGCAAAGCAATATTTAAGTCTAAGAAGTTAGAGAAAAACAAGTTGTCCAAAAGAGAGGTACAAACATTTATTGTACCATTATCATTAATTCCATCATTGTTGTTTGTTACAACAACATTATTAATAGTGGTAGTTAAAAGTGGACCAAACAATCCGCCATTCAGCATTAGTTCGGCAAAACTTAAATTAGAACCTGCACCATCACATGATACGAGTTCGACTCCGCCAAATTGAATAGTTTTTAAACTATTACAAGGACTGCCGCTAAGGACACCTCCAGGTAAAACTGTAATAGGAATGTTGGAAGGTAAATTAAGAAAAAAGTCTCCACTCCAGTTTATAACACCGGTTGGAGCAATTATTACATTTGTTATTCCTGTAGCACTAAGATCGTAGTTCCCGTCTAAAGTAAATGTAGAAGCAATGGTAAGTGTACCACTGCACCCTCCAAATGGATTAGTTGAACTAGTTGTTGGTAATAATAAAATACAATCTGCTTGAGCTGAAATAACAAATAGGGTTGATAGAATAAACAATAATAACTTCTTCCCTAAGTAAGAAGCTATATTGGGTTTATTCTGGCTTAAGTTGTCTATACTAGCCATAATAAAGGATTTAGGGGGGTTAAATATTGGGTTTGAATATTGCTTGCAGGATCATATAGATTACTGGCAAGACATTTATTGGTATCTGTACTATTTTTATTGTTCCGTTCTTTTTTGGATAATAGCGTAAGCATATTATCTCTGTAGTTCATCAATCGTTCAAATTGATGTTCATTAGTAATTGTTTCAGGTTTGAAATAAATTTCAGCGGTATTGGGATGGCCTCCATCTGTTGACCAGTTGGACATCCTCGAACTTTTCACTTCAGGCGCATAACTCAGGTCAAAACTAAATCGTTCAATTATTAATAATATAGGTACTTGCGAATCAACTATCGGTTGCCATTTAAGTACTTCATTTTGAGAAACCAACTTATAGCCGGCATCTTTCTGGAAGTGAAATTCATGGTGAATAGGATTCATCAATCGGCTGTCTTTTTTTATGCCTTCACATTGCCTGGCATTTAAGAAATTTAAGCCTAAAAATAAAATGGCAGTAAACAAACAAAAGGATGTAATCCATCCTTTTTTGTCTTGGAAACCACCTGAATCTGATCTGTTCCGGTTTAGTCTATCCGGAGCAGGCTTTGCCCTTCCAACATCACAACGATGGGGGGAAATGAAAGTACATTTCATCGTTAAAAGGTTTTTGTTAATTAATAAATATTGTTAAAATCACTATACAAACTGTTGTCTTTTGAAAGCCTTAAAGCTGAGAATCCCCTTCCGGATATGACGGTTAAGTCACCCGGTTACAGGTCTTCTCAGATCTTTAAGGAATAACAAGGACGATGAACCCTTCCAATGCGAAAGCCTTTTACAGCTATTCACACGGAATACGTAGCACAATTTTTAATGTCAACACATTGTTGGAAGGCCATGAAATTAATACCCGGCTGATGAGCGTACGGGGGGTACAGGTACCATTTCGGGCTCTACCGACAATAAGTCGATTTAAACTTCTTTTTATGGAATCAGGTCAAAACGAACCAAGTTTACACTTGGTTAAATCGGTTTTTGGGACTTTGGTTTAGGTATTGATTTTGGGATGTTTGGCTCACATTTCCTTTAAAGGAAATTGCCAATGCTTTAGTTATTACCTGAGTACCGATTTATACTTCTTTACATTTACGTTTTTTATTTAATATGTATACTTTTTATATGTGTTCTTTGTTACATTAAAACTGAATAAAATATAAATTATTTTAATGTGTTAATTAATACTTGTTCAAAGTGTTCATATTTAATAATTCTATATACGATATGGTCTTATATAAAGTTCCATATATATGTTATTTATTTTATATGATTTTAATGAGCCTTTGTAAATAGGCATTTAGTTTCTTGCTATAACTGAATAAAATTTATATCCATTAGTATTAAATAATAAATCATTAAATCATTTTCCATTTAATTCAAAGCTTAAAGTATCCAATATTAATTAAGTTTTTGGCTCACTTATTGATCTATATTTTGTAAGGCTAAATTTTGCTCATTTGCAAAAGTCAGAAAACATAGCGATATTAGCCTTTTAATTTGCAAACGAGAAAAGAATTATTCTTACTGACATTAGCTTATTGTGGCTAATATTCGGTTGTAAATAATGAAATATTTAAGTTCCTTTAGTTTAAGTCCTGCAAACGGTTTTTTTTATTAACTATGATAGCTAGTGTTAAGTAAGAATAACTACTTACTGTAAACCCATTAGGTTTACTTGTAAGATTGAATTGAGAATCATTTTTTAACCATGAAAAATAAATCCTACTTAAAGTGGAGCATTTTTTGCATTTACGTCTTTATTAATGCCACACAATTCTACATTACATAAGGTCTTGCTCATTGATGACAATGCTGCTGATGCCAGATTAGTAAGCAATTATCTGGACCAAACTACTTTAATAAAAACTAAACTGATACATGTAACTAATCTAAAAGATGCAAGTGATCAAATAGCAAAAGAAACTTTCTCGGTTATTATACTCGATCTCAGTCTTAAAGATAGCCAGGGAATTAATACTCTACAAAGACTTAGAAATCTATTTCCAAAACAAATTCTTAATATCATAGTACTTACCGGCAATATTGAAAATTCTATTGGAATAGAAGCAATAAGACAAGGTGCCCAGGACTTTTTGATAAAGTCAAACCTCGACCCTGATATTCTGGGCAAAGCAATACGATTTTCCATTGAACGTCATCAAACTTACAGATATTTAAATGAAACTCAACGACAAGCAAAAATTGGTAGTTGGCGATACCGGCCTTCTACTGATGAATTCTTTGCTTCTGACCTGGTATATGAAATACTAGGAAGTGAAAACACCCATAGTGAATACCTCTCTGATGCAATAGAAAAATCAGGTTCTTCTTTCTTGATTTTTGTTCATTACCTTGAAGAAGAAAAAGAATACCCTAATCTTCACAGAGACAGTATAGCTAAAAAACAAAATGGCAATGTTATCCATATCATTATCAAATCTGAAAGAACTGTATCGCTTGATAATCAAATTCAGATTAATGGTACAATACAAGATATTACCCATAGGGTTCGTATGGAAGAACTTTCAAAAGAAGCAGAGTTTAATAAGAAGTCACTGGAAGTGAAAGAACAGTTTATTGCTAATGTTAGTCATGAAATGCGCACCCCAATGAATGCAATTTTAGGACTTTCCCGGCTTTTACTAAATGCTGAACTAAACCCCGAGCAACTGCAATATATCAAGTCAATTTATGAGTCTAGTGAAATGCTCTTAGGAATAGTAAATGATATATTGGAAATGACATCCCATCAAAAAGGGACTTTACAGTTATATCTTGAACCTGTAAACATTCGTCAGCTTATCAATTATATTGAAGCCTTACTTATCCATAAAATACATGAAAAGGACTTGATCGGAAGCTTTAATGTACAAGATGAAGTTCCAACTTACCTGCTTCTTGACAAACTCAGAATACAACAAATACTATTAAATCTAGTTGGCAATTCTGTAAAATTTACTGAAAAGGGGTCTATTGATATCAATATTTCTATTGCTGAAATTAGAGCTGAAGATTTGCTATTATCTTTTAAAATCACCGACACTGGCATAGGTATTCCAACTGAGCAATTGGATGCTATTTTCATACCTTACACAACAGTTAAGCATGAAAATAAAGCATATGAAAGTACCGGTCTTGGTCTGACTATAGTAAAAACCTGGATAGATCAAATGAATGGAGGAGTAGAAGTTAAGAGTGCAATAGGAATTGGTACATCATTTGAAGTAACTATTCCAGCGCGCCCGACTGAATTAAAAGTACCTGCAAGTGATGCAAATTCTTCCCCATTTTATTCTGGCTCGTATGATTGGACGATCTTATTGGTCGACGATCATCATTTAAATTTATTAGTGGCAATTAAAACTCTTGAAAAGAAATGTCCGGGAGCAACTGTCATTACTGCTATAAATGGAGAAAAAGCATTAGAAGAATTGGAAACTAATCATATAGATATTGTATTAATGGATCTACAAATGCCAGTAATGGATGGTTATGAAACTACCAGGATAATCCGCCAGTCTGATAATCCACAAATAGCAAATGTTCCGATATTGGCAATGACCGCAAACGCTTATATAACTAAAGATAATTCTTTTACGGAAAAGGGTTTTACTGATTATGTTCTTAAGCCTTTTGATCCTGATTTATTATTATTAAAAATGAATAAATATTTAAGATCATGATTTCTACACAATTAATCGATGTATCACTTCTAGATGAGGTGAGCTCTGGAGATGTTGCATTTAAAAAAATGATGCTGGAAATGATCATTGTGGAAATATCTGAAGAAGTTCCCAAAATGAAACAGTTGCTTGAAAATGATGATTGGGAGACTATTCATAATGTAAGTCACAAACTTAAAACTACACTCGGGTATATTTGCAATGAAGATATATGTGCAAGAAACAGGCAAGTCGAATCAGCTAGTAAGCACAAAACTGAACTGGAAATATCTACTCAAAATATTAATAACCTAATTGAGCATTTACCTATTATGTTAGAAGAACTAGAAAATTTGGCTGCCAGTTTGTAAAGACTTATCTTAGCGCTTCACTAAATCAAACCACAAAACCGTATAATGCACATTCTACTCCTGGATAATGAAGAAATCATGCATACTACTTTGGAATTTAAACTCCAAAAAGCAGGAATGCAACCTGTATATATCAATACTACTGATGAATTAAAAACTGCATTGGAGGATCATTCCATAGCTGTGGCTATTCTGGACCTGGATATAGACACAAAGGATATATCTTATGTTTTGGAGATGTGTAAGTTTTATAAAGGCCAGCATATACCGGTATTGGGGATTACTACATTATCTGATGAAGAAACAATATTGGATTGGTTACACCAGGGCATTCATGATTTCATTGCCAAACCATACAAGACCTCTGAAATTATTATTCGTATTAAAAAGGCAATAACTCCAATGGAGGTTAAATAAATTTTCTGATGAAAGGAATTATTTTAGCAGGTGGTCTAGGAACCAGGTTGTACCCTTTGACATTGGCAGTAAGTAAGCAACTTATGCCGGTGTATGATAAACCGATGATCTATTATCCATTATCAACTTTAATGATGGCGGGTATCAGAGAAATACTTATTATTTCTACTCCAATTGACCTACCTAAGTTTAAAGATCTTCTGGGTGATGGTAAGGAAATTGGCTGTAGGTTTGAGTATGTTGAACAACTTATACCAAATGGTCTCGCTCAGGCATTTGTATTAGGAGCAGATTTTATTGGAAATGACAGTGTAGCTTTAATATTAGGTGATAATATATTCTATGGTAGTGGGTTAAATGAATTACTGGGTTCCAGCAATAATCCTGAAGGTGGAATCGTATTTGCTTACCAGGTTGCAGATCCGGATAGATATGGAGTGGTAGAATTTGATAAGGACTTTAATGCAATTAGTATAGAGGAAAAGCCAGAACATCCAAAGTCTAATTTTGCAGTTCCTGGGCTTTACTTTTATAATAACAGTGTGGTAGAAGTAGCTAAAAATTTAGAGCCAAGCCCCAGGGGTGAGTACGAAATAACTGATGTAAATAAATACTATTTAGAAGAAGGTAAACTTAAGGTTGGTGTATTGGGAAGAGGTGTAGCATGGTTAGATACCGGTACACATAAATCACTAATGCAAGCAGGTCAGTTTATTGAAGTTATTGAAGACCGCCAGGGACTTAAGATTGGCTGTATTGAAGAATCTGCCTATCAGATGGGATATATTAATGATGATCAACTAAGGAAATTGGGAGAGAAGTATCTTAAGAGTGGGTATGGGGAGTATCTTTTGAGACTCTTGCATTAGGAGCTTCTTTTGCGGAGTCGCCGAGGTGCGGAGTCGCGGAGTCGCTGCTTATTTGCCAATATGCTTATTTGCCTTTTATTCTTCAGCTCGGCAAATAAGCGAATTTGCAGCAACTCCGCAACTCCGCGACTCGGCGACTCCGCAAAAAGCTTTAGCTTTTCCTATAATTCCTATACTCTCCTGGTCTCCAACCGGAATGCTTTTCTATAAAATGTAAAAACCTGTTCTTTAAACTCAAGTTTTTATAGCTAGGATCAAAGTCAAACTCCCAGTTAACCTTTTCTATCCTGTTCTTCATAACATTTGGATGTGTTCCATCAAAGTGCTTTAAAGAATCTATAATACTATAATCGAACTCATCTTTATTGCCAACTATTTTATCTACCTTATCTTCTGGGTGCCAAAGAGAATGAAACTCCTTTTGTTTCTTTTGCTGATCTGCCGGGTGTTTTACCCAACCATAGTGATAAACCCAGGCATCAATTTGCTTTACATTTAGTTTCTCTCCATTTTTCCTGAATCCCTGGGCATCCCTGTATGATCTGATTGATTTATCATTCCTTATTATCCTTACTTCATTACGATACCATTTTCTTGAATCTCCATAGTAATCATAGGAACCAAAGAAATGGAGATAATGAAACAGTAATCCCTCTACCCTTTTATCTTCAAGATATTTCTGCATTCCTTCATTTATTGCAGGCAAGTATTGCTCATGTATTACTTCATCTCCTTGAATGTAAAAGCACCAGTCATATTCTGGAGATATGGAATCAAAAGCTTTATTGGATTCTGCTGCTAGTACTTTACCACCTTCTCTTAATGATTCGTCCCATGTGGTTTCTAAAATTATTATCTTATCGCTTTTTAAATTCAATATTAGCTCTAGAGTTTCATCTTCGGATTTACCTACAGCAATATAAAATGCATCACAGATGGGCAATATAGAACTTATGGCTTCTACGATTGGGTAGTCATAGAGTACAGCATTTCTGATAAAACTGAAGCCGGCTATTTTCATTGAATGTATTGGTTGGTGAAATTACAATTGATGTTGGATATATGATATACTCTGTAAGATGTAAGATGTGAAATGTATTATAATGTATATTAGTCATTTCTAAACATTATAGGTTAAATAAAAAAATGCCCCTCCAAACTATAAAGCTCAAAAGGGACATTTAAATATTTAAAATAGATTAACTACTACCTGGCAAATGCTACCGCTCTTTTCTCTCTGATCACCGTTACTTTAATCTGACCCGGGTATTGCATTTCATCTTGTATGCGTTGTGATATAACAAATGAAAGGTCATCTGACTGATCATCGGTTACTTTTTCACTTTCTACTATTACTCTTAACTCACGACCTGCTTGCATAGCGTATGCTTTAGAAACGCCGCTATAAGACATAGCCAGTTCTTCGAGCTCTACTATTCTCTTTAAGTAAGATTCCAGGATCTCTCTTCTCGCTCCTGGTCTTGCACCTGAGATAGCATCACATGCCTGAACAATAGGCGAAATGATGTTATTCATTTCTATCTCATCATGGTGAGCTCCTACAGCATTTACTAGTGCCGGATGTTCTTTATACTTCTCACATAATTGCATTCCTAATATCGCATGCGATAGTTCTGTTTCTTCTTCTGATACTTTACCTATATCATGTAACAGACCTGCTCTCTTAGCCATCTTAGCTTGCTTAGCTGTAAGACCCAACTCTGCAGCCATAATACCACAAAGGTTTGCAGTTTCTATAGAGTGCTTTAATAAGTTCTGTCCATAAGAAGAACGGTATCTCATTCTACCTATCATTCTAACCAGGTATGGATCTAAACCATGAACATCAAGGTCAATAACCGTTCTTTCTCCAATTTCTATAATTTGCTCTTCTAATTGTTTCTTAGTTTTAGCTACCACTTCTTCAATACGGGCAGGATGAATACGACCATCAGCTACTAGCTTTTTAAGTGCAAGTCTACATACTTCTCTTCTGATTGGATCGAAACTACTGATTACAATTGCTTCAGGAGTATCATCTACTATGATCTCTGCTCCAGTAGCTGCTTCTAATGCCCTGATGTTTCTTCCTTCCCTACCGATGATCTGACCTTTCAATTCATCTGATTCCAGGTTGAAAACAGATACTGTATTTTCTATTGTAAACTCAGATGCCATTCTCTGAATAGTCTGAATCACTATCTTTTTAGCTTCTTTACTGGCATTTAGTTTAGCCTGTTCTATGCCTTCTTTAACAATGGCCAAAGCATCGTTTTCTGTTTTAGCTTTTACTGCTTCCAGTATTTGTTCTTTGGCTTCTGCTTCTGATAACCTGGCTATTTGCTCCAGCATCTTGATACGTTGCTCATTGGCAGCATCCAGATCTTCTTTCTTTTTTTGAACGATGGCCAGTTGTCTGTCAAGATTCTCCCTCACTGTGGTAACATCAGCTTCTTTCTGATCCAGTTCTTCCTTTTGACGTTTGAAATCTTCTTGCTTTAATCGTATTTCATTCTCAATTGCCTTAACTTGTATTTCGAGTTCTTTGAGTTCTATTCTTGTTTGAGAAGTAGATTCATCAAACTCTTGTTTCATATGTGCAAAGCGTTCTCTGGCATCCTGTATTTTCTGTTGTTTGATTCTTTCATTGTTAGCTTCTGCTTTTGCAATAGCCTTTTCAGATATTGTTTCAGCTTCATCAGTAAGTCTTTTGGCAGTTAGTCTGGCTTCCTTTACTATTAGATCTGCCTGCCTGTTCATTTCATCTGTGCGTTTCAGGTTTGAACCCCTGTTTACTATGGTCGTCAGTCCGAAACCTACTCCGAGACCAACTATGGTTAATATTATATACGTTATCATAGATTTGAATTACTTATTAATTAATTAATACTCTATATCTTAGACATTAGTTCCATAAATTAAGATAGTAATTAAAAGAAAGGGAAACTTACAGTGCCTGATCGATCAATTCTTCAAGGGCATCTATTTTATCTAGAGCAGATTTTACAACTATATCTGTTGAATGGCTTCTATTGGATTGCAGCTCCATAGCATATGTTAAGAGGGTCATAGCCAGTACATCCTGGGAATCTGATTTGCCATAGGTCTTTTTAAAACCTGTTAAATCACTGTGTACTGTTTTTAATGCCTTATCTAATATTTGCTCTTCACCTTGCAGGATCTCCACAGGATATGGCCTTCCTGCTATTATTACCTCTTTCACTTTATCGCTATTTACGGCCATTCCTTAATATTTTTGAATCCACTCTATACAATCATCTATATACCTAACTGCCTGTTCAATTTCCTTTTTGATTCTTTTAGTCTCTGATGGTGTTTTATTTGTTTTTAACTCATCATTACTGAATCTACTATCCTGGTTTTTTGGTTCTAATGATTTATTGTTTTCAATATTGTTTTGTTCATTGGTTATCTGGGTAATTTTTGTTTTTAGAAATTCATTCTCTTCTTTTATTAGTATATGCTTCTCTAATAATAATTTGACCTTATTTTCTAATGTGTCCAATCTAGATAACAGATCTTCCATAAAAGTGTTGGTCTGGTTTAAAAATAAATTAACTTCTTATAATAGCACCTAGTTTTGATTTACAGTTTTCTATGATTTCTGAGATGATAACATCTACCTCTTCATCTTTCATTGTACCTGTGTTTTGTTCAAAAACAAGTCCTACTGCATAAGACTTTTTGCCTTCTCCCAGTTGCTGTTGGTTCTCATAAACGTCAAAGAGATTTACCTCTTTCAACAGGGGCTTGGCAGCTTTATTAGCAATCTTTGCAATATCCGCAAATTTAATTGATTTTTCAACTATTAAAGCCAAATCTCTTCTTACTGTAGGAAATTTATTAAGCTCTGTAACTTCAATAGATTGCTTTTTAATACTGGATAACACATTCTTCCACTCAATTATGGCATACCAAAGCTCTGATTTAATATCCATTTTCTGGCATATACTTTGCTTCACTTTGCCAGCATAAGCAAGGGTTAAAGGTCCTCTGTGCCATTTTAATCCTTCTGTTAAATATTCATCATTAATCTCAGTTTCCTGAAAACCTGATAATCCTAATTTAGTTAACACCAGTTGGGTATAGGATTTGATATCATAGAAGTTCAACTTATCCTTATCATTAACCATCCAGTTTTCGGGCCATCTTTTTCCTGTAATAAATAAAGCAAATTGTTCATCTTCAGTTATTACATCTTCTTTTATTGTGTAGGCTCTGCCAAATTCAAAAAGTCTTAGATTATTATTTTGCCTGTTCTGATTATACTGAATGGCTTCCAATCCTGATATTAAAAGGTTTGGACGCATTACATCAAATGAGATATTGCCGGTATTATTGATGTATACTAAGTTTGATTTATCTAAAGGCATTACTTTATCAAAATAGTTTGATTGACTAAGTGATAAAGACATAATTTCATAAAATCCATTGGAAACTAATAGTTTTGCTATATCTGTTTTCAGGACATAGGGATCAGGGTAAACATTATTATTATAGGAATAAGTTAATTTATTATCAACTGGTAAGTTATTTAATCCATAGATTCTGAGGATCTCTTCTATAACATCTACTTCTCTTTTTACATCTGCTTTATTAGTTGGTATTGCTATGGTAAGTGATTCTTTATCTTCGAAAAGAATCTTCATAGCAAGTAATTTTAGTATGTATTTTACCTGTGTCTCTGAAATATTGATACCTACCAGATCGCTAACTTTCTTATAATGAAGCTTTACTTCTATTGGGTGTAATTTAGGCTCATAAATATCAATAATATTACTGGCAGGATTGCCTCCTGCTAATTCATTTATCAGTGCAACTGCTCTCTTTAAAGCTTCTACTGTATTATTCGGATCAGTTCCCTTTTCAAAACACTTTGCTGCTTCTGTTCTTAATAAATGCCTGGTGCTGGTTTTCCTGATACCGGAGGCACTGAAATAAGCTGATTCCAGAAAGATTCTTTTTGTTGATTCTGTAACTCCAGAATCTTTACCACCAAAAACACCTGCAATACACATTGGATTTGAATTGCCATCACAGATGATAAGATCCTGATCTGATAACTTCTTTTCTGTTCCATCAAGTGCACTAAATGGAGTTTTATCTTCTAATCTCTTTACTATTATATTAGAACCAGATATCTTATCATAATCAAATGCATGAAGAGGCTGCCCCATTTCATGCAGAACAAAATTGGTGATGTCCACAATATTATTTATGGGCTTCTGGCCAATTGATTTAAGCCTGTTCTTTAACCAATCCGGAGATTCTGAAACAGTAATATTATCAATGACAATTCCTGTATATCTTGGACAAGCTTCTTTATCTATTATTTCTACTGATATGGGTAGCTTCTTTCCAATGTTTACTTCTGCTGATGCCTCAGGTATATTTAATTCTGCAGTGCCCAATTCTCTGAACCTGATTGCTGCATATAAATCTTTGGCTACTCCTATATGGCACATAGCATCTGAGCGGTTAGGTGTAAGACCAATCTCAAATACTATATCAGTTTCAATATTGAAATATTGAGCTGCATGCATACCCACTTCTGTATCATTGGGTAATATGACTATTCCATCATGGTTAGTACCCATACCCAATTCATCTTCCGCACAGATCATACCTTCTGATGCTTCTCCTCTTATTATACCTTTCTTGATGGTAAACGGGCTACCATCTTTACCAAATACTTCAGCCCCTTCTGTTGCTACCAATACTTTCTGGCCTGCTGCTACATTGGGTGCACCGCAAACTATATGCAATGGACTTGACTGGCCAATATTCACCGTGGTAACTGATAAACCCTTATCAGAAGCAGGATGTTTCTGACAGCTGAGAACCTCACCTATTACAATCCCCTTTAACCCTCCTTTAATACTTTCTATAGATTCAATACCTTCTACTTCCAGGCCTATTTTGGTAAGTAAATCAGCTAGCTGGCTAGTATTGAGATCGGTATGTAAATATTCCTTTAACCAGTTATAAGATGTCCTCATAAATACCTATAGTATAGTTCCATCCGCAAAATTAGAAAATTACTTGTTAGTTGATAGATATACGTTAGAATTAGCTTAAGGTTGAGGAGTTAAGAGTTTAGAGTGAAGAGTTAAAAGTGAAGAGTTGAGATGTAAGGGCGATTCACGAATCATTAGTGTCCGGGGAAATTCTCGAAACAGCTTTTTAACCTCTTAATATCCTTGATATCATTGAGTTCTTTATACTTATTTTCAGATATTCT
>Ga0193744_1000206_pt1 | contig 16402 bp, 10 predicted proteins | sample L1a1metaG_FD_143056 | JGI IMG/M metagenome (GOLD analysis project Ga0193744, IMG submission 143056) | Soil microbial communities from a riparian zone of the East river system, Colorado, United States - L1a1 | ecosystem: Environmental > Terrestrial > Soil > Riparian zone | place: USA: East River...
CCTGATCTGGTCGCGGGAGTCTGGCTCGGCTTCGATAAGCCGACATCCATCACTGCCGGCGCGGCCGGCGGATCGCTCGCAGCACCTGTGTGGGGCAAGATGGTCGCGCGCTACTACGCCGCCAAACCGGAGATTCTTACTTCACGCGCGACGGAGCAGTGGACACCACCGATCGGCGTGATATTCGGCGACGTGGATCGCGTGACGGGCGAGCTCGCGACGGATCGGACGCCCGCCGATCAGCGCTACACGGAGTATTTCGTCGAGGGCACCGAGCCCGCGTCCCTGAAGGCGGATCCGTGGAAGCTATTTGGGTGGGGCCCAATCATCTTCTAAAGGCTCGTCCCCTGGCTCTCCGAGGCTCGTCCCCTGGCTTCAAAAAGCTCCTCCCCTAGCAGCTCATCCGCGCGGCTAACGCTTGCATTAGCGCCAACTGTTTTCCAGCTTGGGAGGAACGGTATTCCCAAACACTTAGGAGGTCGCGTATGCATTCAACAATTCGTCAGTTCGAAGTGGGGAAGCGCGGACAGTGGAAGCTTCACGGGTCGGGGATCGCGACGCTGATTGCGGTCGCGTTGCTGTCCGCATGCGCAAGTAGTACGGAGCCGGTTGGCGCGATCAGGATTGTGCCGACCAGCGAGACAGTCTCGCTACTGGCTTCCCCTCAGGGGCCGACATTGAGTACTTCGCTGATCCTGACGAACGCTTCGGCTAATACCATTTACTGGCACCCCTGCGCGCTCTCCCTGGAGCGCAAAACCGGCGACGTTGTAGCTCTCGACCAGGACGGGGAGCCCGGATGGCAGCGGGTATGGTCGCCGATCTGCGCTCTCGACATATATATGGCATCCGTCGTTGAGCCCGGAGAAAGCGTGACAGTTCCGATCAGTGTGGTCGCGAATCGGGATTACTTGCCAAGCTTCACTGGTGATCCAGGATCGTATCGCGTCCACCTCTATCTCACTACGAAGATCGGGCCCGATTATAGCGCGGTACCCTACAGGGCATCGTCGTCTGAGCCGTTCGAAGTCGTAGCGCAGTAAGCTGCTGGATGCACAAACAATGAGGGGGAGCCAGTGATGGCTCCCCCTCATTGGCGAGTAGCGTATTGCGATCCCCAACACTATGTTCGCGAAAGACCCTCAAAGTTCTCTCTAGCCTTTTCGGATGGCCCGGCTGTGAATAAGGCTTCGGCCCAAGTAGACAATGAAGAATCGAATCTCGTCCCGCGCATTCGCCGCGGAGACGAGGCCGCATTCGAGTTGCTTTATCTGGCTCACCACGACGAGCTCTGGCGCTTCGCTTATACCTACGTTCGCTCGCGGGACGTGGCAGAAGAGTTGGTCCAGGACGTGTTCCTTGCCGTCTGGGGAGCGCGCGCTACCTGGGAAGTCAACACGCGTGTGCGAGCGTGGCTGTACGCTTCGGTTCGGCATCTGGCAATGAACTACCTTCGGCACGAGCGAGTGGTCACGCGAACGACCGGCGCGAATGCGCGCGCGGCAAGAGGGGGCGCGTGGGACGCCCATAATTCAGCTTGGCCGAGTGGTCAAACGTCAGGAAGCGCTATGATGGACGGCACGACGATGGGAACGCCCCCGATGGACCAGCAGCTCGCGCTAGAAGCCGAGGAAATCGACCAGGCCGTCGTCCACGCGATCGCAGAGCTTCCCGAACGGCGGCGCGTTGCGATGATGCTTCGCTGGAAACACGACATGTCGTCGCTCGAGATCGCCCGTGTTCTCGGCACGACTCCGGAAGCGGTGCGGACACTCCTAAGCCGCGCTCGCGCCGACCTCCTCCCTCTGCTCGAGCACGCCCGCCACTAGCTCGCGGTCGCAGCCAAATGTAACGCTGCGGACTCTCGCGGTATGTACATGTGTGGAACACGTGCGAAATCGCTGTCTGCCTGTTTGCAATCGTGTCTGATCGGACCGGCGACGGCATCGACGCGGAGCTGCTCGATCGCTATCTGGCGCACGAGTGCTCCGAGGCGGAGGACGCTATCGTGCGTCGCCATCTCATGGCGCGCCCCGATCTCGCCACCGCACTGGCATCATTTCTAGCGGAACTGGAAGAGGAGCGCTCTCGTCCCGCTCCCCCTGATGCCCGGGAATCCTGGGTGCGGCTGCGAGGCCGTCTGCGCGAAACCGAGAATGATTCGCTTCCCGTTCCCGCCCCTTCGTCGAGGGCAGCGCAAGTTAGTGGCACGAACCAGCGCCATCTCTTCGCGCTCCTTCTGTCGCGCCGGAAAGGCTCAGCTTGGCGTCGAATCATGTACACGACGGTAGCCGCCGGCCTCATCGTTGTCGCGGGATTCAGTGTGTCGCGAAGGGCCACGCCCAAGGCGGAAACTCCGCCGCCCGAGGAAACGTTCGCGACTGCCAATCGAGAGCGGGCCGAGCTCCGGCTCTCGGATGGAACACGCATTCGTCTCGCACCGGCGAGTCATATTCGGGTCGCCGCCGACTACGGCGAAAAGGAACGCGCCGTATACCTGGATGGGCAGGGATACTTCGAGGTGAAGCACGACGAAAGCCGCCCATTCATCGTCTATGCGGGGGCGGCAATTGCGCGTGACATTGGGACCGAGTTTGCCGTGCGCAGCTACCCTGAAGATCGGGCTGTCCAGGTGGTGGTTCGCACCGGCGGAGTCGATATGAGCGGCGTCGGTCGGCTCGATGCAGGCGATGTCGGGCGCCTCGGAATCGATGGCAGCTCCAGCCTCACTCGCGGGGTCGCAGTCGACTCACTCCTCACGTGGCTCGATGGCCGCCTCGTCTTCCACGACGCGCCGCTCACGTCCGTCCTCGCGGAGTTGCGGCGGTGGCACGATGTCGAAGTGCACCTCGCCGACCCCGCACTCGGCACCCTGCCGTTCACCGGCGTCTTGACCGACGCCCCCTTTCGTTCCTCGATTGGCCTCGTCGCAGCCACCCTCGGACTACAGGTTCGGAACACCAAGGACCGCGTCACACTCGACCGCATCGGCGGCCTGACGCCGTCCTCTCTCTCACCCGCCGCGGCTCGCCGCGCGCGATAACGCCAATGTCCACTCACGCTGTCCATCACGACCATCGCGATCCACGGCACCAGAATTCGGGAGGAAGCAACATGAAGTCCCTGACTCGTACGACGCTCGCAGCGCTAGCGGCCATCACGCTGCTCGGCGCCATCTCCGTCGCGGCGGCGCAACAGCCGTTCGTCACGCGACAAACCACTTATATCGTTCGTTTCGCCTCGGCAATCGACGAGAGCGATGCGCCGGTGCTGCTGCGACAGCCAATCACGCTGCATCTCCGCAAGGTGAGCCTCGAGCGGGCACTGCAGGAGATTGCGTCTCGGGCCGGCGCGCCGCTCTCGTATAGCCGGGCCGTTGTGCCCCTCGATCGAGTCGTCTCGATCGACGTGCGAGACGGCAGCGTACTGCAAGCCTTCTATGAAGTTCTGGGCAACGTCAACGTCGAATTGTGGGTCTCCACAGATGGACACATGGCGCTGGTTCCGGCCGTCGTGGCGGCGGGTCCAGCCGAAATTGCCGGAATCATCGCCGGGCGCGTGACGATCGCCGGGACGAGTGAGCCGGTGACTGACGCCACGATCTCGGTGAGCGGCACGCGCCTCCGCGCCTCGACTGGCTCCGATGGCACGTACTCGGTCACCGGCGTGCCGGAAGGTGCGCACACAGTCTACGTCCAGCGCATTGGATTCACACGCGACAGCGCTGCTGTTGTGGTGACGACCAACCAGACGGTTACTGCCAACTTCTCGCTTCGTGCGCTGGCGGTCAGCCTTAACGAAGTGGTCACGATCGGCTATGGGACGCAGCGGCGTCGCGATCTCACCGGTGCTGTTGGATCGGTGACTTCGGATCAGATTGTAAGCACGCCCGTTTCGTCGGTGGAGCAAGCGCTCCAGGGCAGAGTCGCCGGCGTTCAGGTGACTACCGGCAGTGGCCAACCCGGGTCGACCTCGGCAGTCAGAATTCGCGGCGGCAACTCTATCGCGGCGGGTAACGATCCGCTGTACGTCATCGATGGAGTTCCAATCGCGGCCAGTGCCGACGGCACGAACACCTTTACGCTCGAGACTCAGGGTGTGAGCGGTGTGAATCCCCTCGCCGCGCTCAATCCATCAGACATCGAATCCATCGACATCCTGAAGGATGCGTCGGCGACGGCGATCTACGGCGCGCGCGCCTCTAACGGCGTCATCCTGATCACCACCAAGCGTGGGCGTTCAGGAGAGAACACAGTTACGCTCAATGCCTACCATGGTATGCAGTCGGTCCGGCATCGGCTCTCGCTGCTCAATGCGCAGCAGTTCGCCGATTATGCCAACGCCGCCCGGGTGAACGGCGGTCAACCGCCGTTGTATACCGCGGCAGAGATAGCAGCGCTTCCGAACACCGACTGGCAGGACGCAATCTTCCGCTCTGCTCCGCTCACGAACGTCGAGGCGTCGTTCTCAGGCGGTGACAACGACACGCACTACTATGTTTCCGGGAACCTGCTCCGGCAGGACGGCGTCGTTCTGAACACCAACCTCAATCGCGGCTCCGTGCGGCTCAACCTCGACCAGGACATCAGCGGCAGGTTCCGGGTCGGTAATCGCTTCACCTTGAGTCGCTCGCAGTCGCAGCTGATGCCGAATGGCGGCGGTGGACAGGAAGTTTCCTCCGTTCTGCTCAACGCGCTGACCGCTCCGCCAACGCTCGGTGTGCTCGGGTCTGGCAGCGAGTTTTTCATCGGGGACAATCCTGCGACCGGCCGCATTTTCTCGAATCCAGTCGGCGCGGCCAGCCTGATCGTCAACCAGGAACAGCAGAACCGCTTCGTCGGCAACGTCTTCGGCGAATACGACCTGCTCCCGAAACTGACATTCCGATCGTCCTTCGGAGCCGACTACCTGTCCTCGATGCAGGACTTCTATTCTCCATCGACTACCTATCCCGGCGTCACCACCGGCGGCTATGGAAGTCGCGGCTCGCTTGCTGTGACGACGTGGCTCAGTGAGAACACGCTGCACTTTACTCCGGGGCAGATCGGGATGCTTCGCGCCATGGATCTGCTCGGCGGCGTGACTCTTCAGCGCACCAACTCCGATAACGTGTCGGGCACGGGGCAAAACTTCGTCACCGACGCACTCGGACAGAACGGACTCAACACCGCTGGAACATTCATCGGGGTCTGGACGGGAGCGCCACATTCATCGCTCGCCTCCTACTTCGCTCGCGCGAACTGGAACCTCGTCGACCGGTTCCTCTTCACCGTCACCGAACGCGTCGATGGTTCCTCGAAATTCGGCTCCGGTAACCAGTACGGCTTCTTCCCGTCCGCTGCAATCGCGTGGCGCTTGTCGGACGAATCGTTCGTGAAGCGACTTGGCGTGTTCGACGACCTGAAGCTGCGCGCGAGCATTGGCAAAACCGGAAATCAGGACATTGGTAACTACCGCGCGCTCGCGACGCTGGGCAGCTCCACTTACCTGTTCAACGGAATCAAGGTCGTCGGCTACAGCCCGAGCACACTCGCCAATCCCAATCTCAAATGGGAGAGCACCAGTCAGGGCAACATCGGACTCGATATGTCCCTGTTGCGAAGCCGACTGCTGCTCACGGGCGATGTCTACAACAAGACAACCCGCGATCTTCTCCTCGAGGTCGCCGTCCCTGCCAACCTCGGCTACAGCTCGCAGCTTCAGAATATCGGCAGCGTCCGCAATCGAGGCGTCGAGCTTTCTCTCAACACCACGAACGCCACCGGCGCGCTCGGCTGGACATCCGGGTTCAACATCGCCTGGAACCGCAACAAAGTGCTCAGCATCGGCGCGGACTCGCAGATCGTGGGACCGGTCGGCGTCGGCGCGGGAGCCAATCAGAACCCCACCATTCTCAAGGTGGGACAGCCGATCAATTCGTTCTACGGTTACGTCTACGACGGCATGGCGAACGGACAGCCGACGTATGCCGATCTCAATGGCGACGGCGTGATCTCGACGGCTGACCAGAAGATCATCGGCAGCGCCGAGCCCACATACACCGGCGGCTTCACCAACGATTTGACGTTCGGGAACTTCGGCCTCTCGGTCTTCATCACGTTCTCGCAGGGAAACAAGATCTACAACATCACGCGAGCACTGCTCACCAATGATGCCGGGAACAACAATCAGCTCATCGATGTGCTACCCGCACAAAGCGCGGGGGCCAACGGCATACCGATCCCAAAAATCGGCAACACTTATGACACACGACCATCCACGCTCTTCGTCGAGGATGGCTCGTACATTCGCGGCAAGAACCTCCGCCTCGGTTACCGCCTGCCGTCATCGCTGCTCCAATCGACGCGGGGTGGCCATCTTCAGAACGCGGAGATTTATCTGAGCGCGCAGAACTGGTTCACCAAAACGAAGTACACCGGGTATGATCCGGAGGTGAGTGAGTATGCCACCAGCGTCCTCGCTCAGGGCATCGATTTCGGCACGTATCCCCAGACACGACATTTCATCTTCGGCTTCACTACCGCCTTCTAGCGCGACGGAGTCACGCGAATCCTATGCATACCAATAATCTTCTCAAATCATGGCGCCGGAAGACCGCGATTCTAGGCTGTCTCACCGTGCTGTCGGTCGCGGGCTGCGATCAGTTCCTCGAGCCCAAGCCCACCGATGTACTCGCACCCGAGAACTTCTACCGATCGGCCGCTGACGCGGTCTCGGCTGTCAATTCGGTATACTCGCAGTCGCAGTGGGTGTTTTTCTGGATCTGGTACGAATCGGACGTTGCCTCGGACGACATGTTCGCTACACCGAACTATGGGGCGGACGGACACCAGCTCGCATCATACACCTTCGATCCGACGCTCTGGTCGATCAACGACCTGTGGACCAACGCCTACATTACGATCAACAAGGCGAACATCGTCCTCGACCGGGTACCACCGATTGTCATGGACGTTACCGAGCGCAATCGTGTACTCGGCGAGGCGCACTACCTGCGCGCCTTGATGTACTTCCAGCTTGTCCGGATGTTCGGCGACGTTCCGCTGATGGAGCACGAGGCGAAATCGGTGGCCGATGCCCAGATCCCCCGAACGCCGTCCGCTCAGGTCTATGCTCTGATCGTGAGCGATCTACAGACGGCGATGAACGATCTTCCGGCATCCTACACCGGAGCGGACCTCGGCCGCGCCACATCGGGCGCCGCGACCGCATTGCTGGCCAAGGTCTATCTCAACCAGAAGGACTACAACAACGCGGCCAAATTTGCGGGACAGGTGATGTCCTCAGGGCAGTACTCACTCAATGCGCAGTGGCTCGACAATTTCAAAATCTCGCACGAGTTCGTGAGTCCGGAGAGCATCTTCGAGATCAACTACGGCGCGCCGGAACAGACCCCCGGCGTCGTAGGCAGTGTTCAGACGCTGTTCACTCTTCCTTCCGGGTTCCCGGGCGGAGATGCGTACGGCCTGATACAGGTGAATCCGGACCTGATAGCGCTTTACTCCGCGAACGATCAGCGTGGGAATGGCGCCACCTACATGACGTCTCCCTATACAACCGCGTTGGGTGAGACCGTGACGTGGGGAGTGCCGAACGGCGCGGCATTCCACAAGTGGATTGACGAAACGGACAACAAGGACATGACCGCCCGCTCCTGGCAGCAAATGCCGAACAACTGGATCATCCAGCGGTATGCGGATGTTGTGCTGATGTACGCCGAAGCGGTGAACTCGGGTGGCACTGCGACCAACGGAACGGCGGAGGCGGCGCTGAACCAGGTTCGTGTGCGCGCCGGGATTCCGGGTGTGTCCGGTCTTGGTGCCGCCGCGCTGACGGATTCGATTCGCGTCGAGCGCCGGCGGGAGTTCGCGATGGAAGGCCAGCGCTGGTTCGACTTGTCGCGCTGGGGAATCCTCGATGCCACAATCCAGGCGAAGACTGCGCAAATGCAAACACTTTTTCCGGGTGAGACAGGGGTTCATGGTGCTCCAAGTGACCTCTTTCCGATCCCGGACGGGCAGATCAACAGCAACGGCCAGCTGACGCAAAACCCCGGCTGGTGACCCGGCAAAGGCGATTCTGCGGTCGTCGAGCCCGGCGAGCCCGGCGTGACCGCTGGGTCATCCTTGCCGGATTCCTGGCGGCAGGGTGCGGAGGCAGTAGCGCAGTGGACCCCGGAGGCGGTGGAACGCCTTCAGGTCCCACGGCGGAGGTGTGGCTCACCACGGCCGACCAGTCGCATCTGCTCTCCCGGCAGCCCGATGTAGTCATTCGATCGGGGACCGATGCATCATCCATAGTCATCAGCGTGGATGAGGGCACGAGCTATCAGGAGATTGTCGGCTTTGGCGCGGCCATGACCGATGCATCGGCTTATCTCATTCAGCACAAGCTCGCTGGCCAACACGATGCCATTCTACACGAGCTGTTCGGCCGCAACCCCGGTATCGGATTGAGCTTCCTGCGCGTGCCCATGGGCGCGTCGGATTTTTCGACGCACGATTACAGCTACGACGACATGCCGGCGGGCCAAACCGATTCCACGCTTGCACATTTCTCTCTCGATGAGGATCGTGCCGACAAGCTTCCCGCGCTCAAGGCAGCGCTGGCGATCAATCCGCAGCTCAAGCTCGTCGCCTCGCCCTGGAGTCCGCCCGGTTGGATGAAGACGACGGGAAGCCTGATCCAGGGCACGCTTCGGCCCGAGTTCTACGATTCGTTTGCACAGTACTTTCGCAAATTCATCGAAGGGTACACGGCGGAGGGAGTTCCCATCTTTGCCGTGACGATGCAGAACGAGCCCGCGTATGAACCGGCGGATTATCCGGGCATGCGTCTCGATCCACCGGCCCGCGCCGAGGTGATTGGCAAGCACGTCGGACCACTCTTCGCACAAGCCGGCATTCAGTCGTTGATTCTTGACTGGGACCACAACTGGGATCTGCCGAACTCTCCGCTCGCCGTTCTCGCAGACCCCGACGCGCAAAAATATGTCAGTGGCGTCGCCTGGCACTGCTACGCAGGCAATGTCGGCGTGCAGGAGACCGTGCACGCGGCTTATCCCTCGAAAGACGCCTATTTCACCGAATGCTCCGGCGGTGGATGGGCAACTGTATTTGGCGACAACCTCAAGTTTTTTGTCGGTGATCTCATCATCGGCAGCACTCGTGGGTGGGCGAAGGGTGTAGCGCTCTGGAACCTCGCGCTCGACGAGAACGCGGGCCCTCATTTGGGCGGGTGCGGCAACTGCCGCGGCGTGATCACGATCAACTCGGCCACCGGCTTTGTAACGCGTAACGTGGAGTACTACGCGCTCGCCCACGCCAGTCAGTTCGTTAGATCCGGCGCCCACCGCATCGCGTCGAGCACCAACGTGAGCGGTTTGCAAAGCGTCGCCTTCAAGAACGCCGACGACGCCTCGAAGGTTCTCATCGTTCTCAACACCGCGTCGGCCGAGGTAACCTTTGCCGTGCAGTTCGGAGGAAACTCCATTCGCTACGCGTTACCTGCCGGTGCCGTAGCTACGTTCACCTGGGATTAGGACAATTTCCGCAGGACGCCGGTATCGAAAAAGAACGGGGAGCCAGTGATGGCTCCCCGTTCTTTTTGTCCGCAGTCCGCAGTTTCTCTGCTGTTGAACTAAGCGACCTCCGCCATCTCCAGCGGCGCCGCCGGTTCAACGGAATCCGCCGGCACAAGCGCAATCTTCAGCACTTCGCTCAGCGTCTCGACCGGATGGAACTCGAGCGTCTTCCGAACTTCCTCCGGAACGTCCTCGATGTCCGCCTCATTCCCCTTCGGAATGATGATGGTCTTGATCCCGGCACGATGTGCTCCGAGAACCTTCTCCTTCAAACCACCGATCGGAAGCACACGGCCACGGAGCGTTATCTCGCCCGTCATCGCCACGTCCTGTCTCACCGGACGATCCGCCATCTCCGACACGAGCGCAGTCGCGATCGCGATTCCGGCCGACGGTCCATCCTTTGGAATCGCCCCCGCGGGCACGTGGATGTGCGCCTCGATCGCGCCCAACCTGTCTCGTGGAATCCCCAGTGCCGCCGCGTTGTTCGTCGCGTATGTGAACGCGGCGCGCGCCGACTCCTTCATTACGTCGCCGAGCTGGCCGGTGAGAATCAGTGAGACGGGACCTCCCGGACCGACCGCAGTCTGTCCGTCTGCCTCGCGGCTACCGTAGTAACGCCGGATCGACGCTTCGACGAACATGATGTCTCCGCCCATCGGCGTGTAGTACATGCCCGTCGCAATTCCGACTTCACTCTCCGGCAACGCGTGCTCCGGATGAACGCGCGGCCTGCCGAGCAGCTCTCTGACGCCTTCGGCGTCGACCTTGTGCTCGACTTCCTCGCTCGACGCAATTTTGCGCGCGAGCTTCCGCGCCACCGCGCCGATCTGACGCTCGAGCTGCCGCACTCCACTCTCGCGAGTGTAGTTCGACACCACTGACATGATTGCGTCGTCGGTGAACGTGATGTTCTTGTCGCTCAGCCCCGATTCCTCGAGCTGCCGCGGCAACAGGTACTTCTTCGCGATTTCGGCCTTCTCTTTCTCGGTGTAGCCCGCGAAATCCACCACTTCCATGCGGTCTAGGAGTGGGCCGGGGATGTTCTGCACGAAGTTTCCGGTCGCGATGAACAGCACTTCGCTCAGGTCGAACGGAATGCCGAGGTAGTGATCGGTAAACGTGTCGTTCTGGGCGGGATCCAGGACTTCGAGCAGAGCGCTCGACGGATCACCCTGGTACGACGTGCCGAGCTTGTCGACTTCGTCGAGCAGGAAGACGGGGTTTTTCGTCCCGGCCTGCTTGAGTCCCTGAATGATTCTGCCCGGCATTGCGCCAACGTAGGTGCGACGGTGTCCGCGAATGTCCGCTTCGTCACGGGCGCCGCCAAGTGCCACGCGCACGTACTCGCGGCCAAGCGATCTCGCGATCGATTTGGCGATCGACGTCTTGCCTACGCCTGGCGGTCCGATGAACAAAAGGATCGGCCCCTTCGCCATGGCGCGGGACTTCGCCTCCACCTTGTCGGTGATCGGCCGGTCTCCCTTTTCCCCAATAGCGAGCGACGGCGTTGCGTCGTCCTTGTCGGCGAACAGGCGAGCGGCCGGCACTTCGCCGGTCTTCTCGACTTCGTCCGCGAGCTGGCTCGCGCGCAACTGTCTCACCGCCAGAAACTCGAGGACGCGATCCTTCACATCCTTGAGCCCATAGTGATCGTCCTCGAGTACGGTCTCAGCATGGCGTAAATCGAGCTGATCATCGGATCTCTTGTTCCACGGAAGCTCCGCGATCCACTCGAGGTACGTGCGGATTACCTGCGCTTCCATGGACTCGCGGCCGGCTCTCTCGAGCCTGCCCAGCTCGCGCTCGACTTCCGCGCGCGCCTCCTTCGGGAGCTCCAGCTTCGCGAGCTTGTCGCGTAGCTCCGTGATCTCCTTGCTCGAGTCGTCGTCGCCCAGCTCCTTCTGAATCGCCTTCAGCTGCTCACGCAGATACATCTCGCGCTGGCGCTCGCCCAGCTCCTCCTGGACCTGCGACTTGATGTCTTCCTGTGCCTCGAGGAGCCCAACCTGGCGCTGAACATGGACGAGAACGCGGCGAAGCCGCTCTTCCACGCTCAACGTCTCCAGCAGTCCCTGTTTTTCGGGAACGGGGAGCTCGATGTAGCCGGCGACCAGGTCGGCAAAACGACCGGGCTCGGTGACGGAATCGAGCACCTGGTGCACGACTTCCTCAGGAAGTCCTCTGCGCTCGCCCAGCTCAGCCGCGCGCTCGCGCGTCTCTTTCTGTAACGCCGTAAAGGCTGGATCGTTCTCCGTTTGAGGAGTCATCTCCTCAGCGGGAACGGTTACTGCGCTGAGATATCCATCGGCGGTGGAATACTGAAGGGCAGTCGCGCGCTGCTCGCCCTGCAAGAGAAGCTGAACGCCGCCAAGACCGCGCTGAATCTGACCAATGCGCGCAATGACGCCCATCGAGTACAGAATGTCCGCAGTAGGCTCTTCGCTGTTGTCGCGCTGTGCGACAGCAAACACAAGGCGATCACCCTTGAGGGCAGCCTCGATCGCACGCAGAGTTGAAGGCCGTCCGGCCGCTATCGGCTGGGTCAGCCCCGGGAAAATTACAGTCCCCCTCAAGGGGAGAACGGGTAGTGTTTGTCGCTGTGCCATTGTCATTCCGAGAACAAGATTCTTATTTAGATACTACTCCAGGGACGTCCGTTACTGCATCTTTTGCTCTCATCCTTTACGCCAGCACGGCACGAATCGCAACGCGAAACTGCTGAATTGACGCGGCCAAATGCCAATTAGTCCAACCGACGAGCTCGGAACACATGTGGCTCAGGTCCTCTCTGCAAACTATGAGCTAGAGAGCGAGGTCGGTCGCGGCGGTATGGGCATCGTGTATTGCGCTCGAGACAGACGTCTCAAGCGCGAGATCGCGATCAAGGTGCTGCCGCCGGAGCTGAGTTTCCGCGCCGACATCCGCCAACGCTTTCTGCGCGAGGCCGAGACCGCCGCGCAGCTGAATCATCCGAACATCGTCCCGATTTATACCGTTGAAGAGCGAGACAATCTCGTCTACTTCGTCATGGCGTACATCAAGGGCGACAACCTCGGCCAACGGCTGCAGCAGCACGGTCCGATCGCGCCCGTCGAAGTGCGGCGCATTCTTCGCGAAGTCGCCGACGCGCTCGCTTACGCTCACAACCGCAACGTCATCCACCGCGACATCAAGCCGGACAACATCATCATCGACGCGGAAACAGGCCGTGCGATGGTGACGGATTTCGGCATCGCGCGCGCCCTCACCGATAGCGGCGATTCGCGCCTCACCGCGACGGGAATGGCGATTGGGACGCCGGCATACATGTCTCCGGAGCAGTCCGCCGGCGATAGCGCCATCGATGGCCGCAGCGATCTCTACTCACTCGGCGTCGTCGGTTACCAGATGCTGTGCGGGCAGCCGCCATTCGTGGCCAACAACACGCCGTCCATGCTGGTGAAGCACCTATCGGAGAGGCCGATTCCGGTGGACGAGCGCTGGCCCGATCTGCCCCAGGATCTCTCGCGGGCCGTGATGATGTGTCTCGAAAAGGATCCCGCCGATCGCTTTCCGAACGCGGCTGCCTTCGCGGTTGCACTCGATGGCGGCTCGATGCCCACGCTTGCAACCCGCGCTTCGTCGGCTGCCTCCACGGCCGCATCGCGCGCCGAAACGCGCGAGCGGGAGATCACCGAGCGGTTGCGCGATCGTTATACGCCTCCACAGACGCAGTACGCGTCCGCCCAGCCCAGCGTCGAAGAAATGCGCAGGTGGGAAGAGCCGAGAGTGGTTTCTTTCCGGCGCAAGCTCGCGCCGTATCTCGCCGTGAATGCGATCCTGGTGCCGATTTCACTTTTCTCGAATCACGATTTCATCGCGCTCACGGTCATCTGGACCGTTGCCCTCGCGTTCAAATACTCGAAGCTGTGGGCCGCCGGATATGATTGGCGCGACGTGTTCCGGCAGCCGCGGAATCGTCTGATCTTCGACGTCGCCGCCGAAACGATCGACGATGCACGGGCGCTGTTCGACGACAAAAAGCGCGAGCAGGTTCGCGCGCGGGCGCGGTCGCGAGGGCAGGGATTGTTCTCGCCTTCGCCCATGTCTCCTCTCCCCAGCATGCAGCCGTTTCAGCCCTACCCGAGGCTTGGTGGCCCGACAACGAGTCTGAACCCGCTGAGTCCGGTTCCCGCGGGATCGCCGGCGCCCTTCGCGGACTCGCGTTATGGATCCGCGATTCGTGAGGCCGAGAACGACCATCGCGAGATCCATCGCCAGCTCCTCAACATGCCGCAGGACGACAAAGACCAGATTCCTGAAGTCGCGGCTTCCGCCGACGCGGTGTTCAGAAGGGTTCAGCAGCTCGCGCTCAATCTCTCCGACATGGATCGGAGCGCCGGCCGCGATACGTCCGAAAGCGTCGAGAAGGAGATAACGACGCTCGAATCACAGGCAAATCCCCTGGATCACAACGCCAGCGAGGGCCGCGTGCGTCGTCTCGCTATGCTGCGGCGGCAGCGCCGCGCGCTCGTGGAGATCGCCCGGAAAAGGAAAGAAGCCCAGGAGAAACTGGACCACTGCCGCCAGCTGCTGAGAGAGATGCGCCTGGAGCTTGTGCGCTTCCGCACCGGTGGGCTCAACGCCCAGCCGACCGGTCTCACGATGGTCACCCAGCAGGCACAGAGCGTGGTGCGGGAGATGGGTTACCTCTCCGACGCCAACGCCGAGCTCAACGCGCTCTGACCCCGGGCGCGTCGCGCCCACACCATACCAAAAGCCGATGAACACAGCACGGTTCGGAACGATCGCGCTCTTTTTGGTTATTGCCGCGTGCCAGGGGGAAAAAGGCGTTCAGAGTGGGGATCTGTCGCCCGTATCGGCCGGCAACGTGGCCGCGTCGTCAACGGCGGCGAAACCCGCTTCGGTCGTGCCGGTCGCTCACGTTCCGACTCCCGACACCCTCCGCGGCCTCTACGTGAATCGATGGGCGGCCCTCGGCAGCAAGCTCGATCGGCTGATTGATGTCGCGAGAAAGACCGAGATCAACGCGCTGGTAATCGACGTGAAAGATGACCGCGGATTCGTGCTCTATCGGTCGAATGTCCCGCTGGCGCAGGAAATCGGCGCTGACACCGCCGACGGACACTGGATGTCGCGCACGAAGCTGCGCGCGATTCTCGACACGATGACTGCGAACGGCATCTACCCGATCGCGCGAATCGTGGTCGCCAAGGATCCGCTCCTGGCAGGGAAGAAGCTGGATCTCGCGATCAAGCGGAAATCCGACCTCCAGCCCTGGCTAGACAAGAACGGCCGGCCGTGGCTTGATCCGCATCAGCGCGTCGTGTGGCAGTACGCGGTCGATCTCGCGCGCGAGGCCTACGACGTCGGTTTCAGCGAGGTGCAGTTCGACTACGTCCGCTTTCCCGACGAGAAGCGGCTTATCACCGAGGGCATCTATCCGCTGGCGAACGGCCGCGTGCGCGCACAGGTCATTCGCGACCAGCTCGGGTTCGTTCGCGCCGCGCTCAAGCCGAAAGGCATGCGCGTCACCGCCGATGTGTTCGGCCTGACCGCGACTGACACTACCGACATGGGAATCGGCCAGCGGTGGGAGATGTTCGTCGACCAGGTGGACGTCGTGCTGCCAATGATCTATCCCTCGCACTTCGCGCGCGGCACCTACAAGCTGCGAAATCCGAACGCGCGTCCGTACGAGACCATTGCTCACGCGCTAAAGGACGCCATCGCGCGGAGCGACTCCATCCCCAACGCGGCGTTGATCATCCCCTGGTACCAGGACTTCACACTTGGCGCGCCGCGCTATGGAGCGGCACAGATCCGGGCTCAGATGAAGGCCGGATACGACAACGGGTTCCAGAGCTGGATACTCTGGAACCCGTCGAGCAATTACACGCTCGCGGCGTTGGAGCCGCGGTCTTAGCTGGGGCTTTAGTTGCTGCCGCTGCGGCGTGCCTTCATCTCGGCCAGGTTCTTGTCGAACTGAACCTGCTGATCGGCGGTAAGAATCGCGCGAAGTTCCGCGGCCTGCTTGGTCTGGAGATCCATCAGCTTGGCGCGAGTCGCCTCGTCGGCCGGGGCTCCGGTCGCCTGAACCGCCTTGCGAAGCTCCGCCTGCTGCGGAACGTACTTCTCGCGGATCGTCTTCATCTGCGCCTTCTGAGCGTCCGTCAGGTTGATGTCCTTGAGGAGCGTCCCGCCCATTCCGCCGCCACGGCGCATTCCGCCCTCGCCTTGACCCTGTTGTGGCGGCTCGGTGCCCTGCGCTGCAGCAACCGACGTGATGCCAACGCAGAGGGCCGCAGCCAGCGTGGCGATGCGAATAGCCTTCATCCTTCTCTCCCGGAGATGTGTGTGCGACGCCGAACTGGCGCCACGGATGTTATACGCCAAAGAGCCCGAAATGGTTGGGCAAAAACGAAGAAAGTGCCATTCAGCGAGATGTGAGCTGTCAGCTCGACAGTCAATGGTGGTGCGCTCCTCCATGGTGCTCTGGGACCTCCTCAACGCTAGGGTGCGTAACCTGTTCTGTTTCAGCGACTTAGCTCTCAGCCCCTAGCGCCGCAATGAAATCGTGCTATTCTTCCCCGCGCTGCCCCCGGCTTTCCAGCTTGCCGGCTTTGCGTATTGCTCCTTTCAGCGTGCCGAGCGCCGCCTGTGACCGCACCTAGTACAACCGCCGAACCAGCCCCAACGATACAAGCGCCCGCCTCGGAGCCAATCTCCTTTCCGCTGAGCTGGCTGCTCGAGCACGCGTCACCACCCATCAAGTACCGGGCGATGACCGAAGTTACGCGTACCGCCGAGCCGTCT
>Ga0193744_1000207_pt1 | contig 16318 bp, 15 predicted proteins | sample L1a1metaG_FD_143056 | JGI IMG/M metagenome (GOLD analysis project Ga0193744, IMG submission 143056) | Soil microbial communities from a riparian zone of the East river system, Colorado, United States - L1a1 | ecosystem: Environmental > Terrestrial > Soil > Riparian zone | place: USA: East River...
ATTGAAGATGACATGTACTGCCTCCAAAAGGCTTATTTTCTCCCTGGCCTCCAGTATATATTGAAGTATTCCGCTTCCTCTTAATACTTCCTCAAATAATACCTGTAATGTAGATGTCTGTACCTGGCCTATCCAGTCTTCGAGCTTGTTATTTAGATTAAGAAATGCCGCCGGATTTTCTATACCTGCTTTAACAAGATGGTTTTGGGAGGCCATAATTGACCTTATATCAGTGTCAATGTATATTTCTTGTTCTCTTCTTAGCAAGTAACTATAGTTCATCAATTTAAGTACATCAAAGGAACTAAGACCCAGGCTGGGGTATTGTAACATCTCTGATAAATACACTCTACTGGCATGGTTATCAGTTATATAACTATTAATATACCTTAATATAGTGATGAGGTTTTTGACTATTGGTATATGAAGAGCATTAGTTTTTGAACGTACATATACCGGTATATTTTTCTTTAAGCATATGTTTACAATATTCTCTAGTCCGCCATTGGTTCTGCTTATAATGGCTATTTTTTTATAGTCTATCCTATTAGCTATTAGTAATTCCAGCCATTCGATGATAGCTGCATCTTCCTGATGTATATTGGGGAAAGACTTTACAACCGGCACATTGAAATGCTCCTGGGTCTTATGAGCTATCAGCACTTTATTATTACCGGGTATGGCACTACCCAATCTTGAAGTATTATTGCTGATGAGCTCAACAGATGCCTTGACTACTTCAGGTCTTGACCTATAGTTGGTAGTTAGAAAAACAGTTTTGGGCCTATACTTTTCATAAAAGCTTTTGAGGTTATCTACATTAGCACCCTGAAATCTATAAATAGCCTGGTCATCATCTCCAACTACAAATATGTTTGGATCTTCTTCCCAAAAATTACACATAAGATCCAACAGATCCATCTGGATGCCATTCGTATCCTGGAATTCGTCAACCAATAAGTATAGGTATTGTTCCTGGTAGTCAAGCAATAGATCCTGATGTTCTTTAAAGGCCTTTACTACCCAGCCTATCATATCATCATAATCATATAGCCCTTCTTCTTTTAGCAGGGCATCATATTTTACCAGATATTTGGCAGCAGCTATGAGCTTATCACATTTATCACGGTAGGATTTAAACATTCCTTCTTTAGGATCTCCTTTTTGGTTATTACCTGACTTGCGACTATAATACATATCGGAGAAAGCAGGCAAAACTTCCAGGAAGTAATTGGCTCTTCTTTCTATAGATTCTGCAGTAATTGCCTCCCGCTTCATCTGGCTAAACAGTTCAGTAAATAGTGTTCTGTCATAATAGATATCGCCCCGCAATCTTTTTAAAGGATCGCTGGCAGGAATCTGATCTATCATTTTATTAAGTACCTCTATCTTTTGCAAATCACTGGCTACCTTGATGTCGTGCCTGTATCCGAAATACTGAGGATTTTCCTGGATCACTTTATTACAGAAAGAATGAAAAGTATGTATATTAACTTTATAAGCCTCTTTACCTATAAATTTGATGAGTCTTTCGCGCATGGCAACTACTCCGGCATCGGTAAAAGTGAGGCATAGGATATTTTGTGCCTGGGTATCAGTATTTTCAAGAATATAGCCTATACGTGTCCCCAATACTTGTGTCTTACCGGTACCCGGGCCGGCGAGTACCATTACAGGGCCATCAATAGTAGTGACAGCTTCCTTTTGAGCTGTGTTTAACTTCTCAAAAGCCTCGAGGTAATTATGGTTATTTTCTCTGGTCATTATTAGATTTAATAGATTGACATAGTTCAATCAGTACTCCATTAGTTGTTTTTGGGTGAATGAAACAGACCATTTTATTATCAGCTCCTTCTTTAGGTTCTTTATTTAATAACACAAATCCTTCACTTTCCATTTTCTGCATAGCCTCATAAATATCATCTACTTCAAATGCCAGGTGATGAATTCCTTCTCCTTTTTTATCAAGAAACTTAGCGATAAGGCTTTCCTGATCGGTAGCTTCTAATAGTTCTATTTTTGACTCCCCAACTTTGAAGAAAGAAGTATTGACATGCTCTGAACTAACAGCTTCTATTTTATAATGTTCAACCCCCAGCAGCCTGGCAAATAAGCTGTTACTTTCTTCAAGGTTTTTTACTGCAATACCTATATGTTCTACCTTATTCATCATTGCTAAGTTATTATCTGATTGACAAGTTTGGATAATAATGCAAAATATCCTTTTAATATAAAATTAAGAAATAAGCTGAGGCTTAGTTAAAGATAGTTTAAAAAGCATGACTATATTAATCCCAATTACATAAGCTCAGTCATACTATAAAATAAAGAAATTATGAAAACTAAATTGATCATCATTGCTGTCATAGCAATATTCGGAAGTGCAGCTTTACAAGCTCAGGTGGCTTATAATGAACCACTCAACAGAGGTGAAGGACAAAGAAACCGCATTCACCAGGGTGTGAGATCAGGTGAACTTAACCGCAGTGAGGCTCACAGATTAAAAAAAGAGCAAAGGCACATTAGAAATACAAAATGCAGAGCTAAAGCAGATGGCAGGTTTACTAAGGGCGAAAGAAGACACATAAACCATGAGCAGAGGAAAGCTGATAAGGATATTTATCGTTTGAAACATAATGATAGGGAAAGAAGGGGGTAAAAGGTGAAGGTGAAAAGTAAAAATTTAGAGGTGTGAGGTAAGAGCTGAGAGGTAAATAGTAATAATTAAGTACCTTAATTCTTCAATCCTAAGTTGAATAACATCCAGTTATAACTGAAGATAACAAGTATAAAAACGCATTTAATTCACTCGATATGATAGGCCCTACTTAAATAAAGTAGGGCTTTTTTATTTTGAGTATATGAGGTAAAAGCTAAGCAGGAATAGTCCATAATTATCTACCTTGAAACAGTACAGGTATAATCATTAAAGCAGCTACATTTTTACCTCCTATCTTCCCCGGTATAAAAGGTGAAGTACCCACATAAGCATTGATAAGATTCATTACCCTAATGGCCTCATTAACCAGTAATATATTGCCCTTGCTTTTTTCTCTCATGTAAGCTACAAAGCCATCTTCCTTTACTATAAAATAGAGCTTTATCACTTCAAGCCTTTTATTATCAATCTCATTTGGGTATACTGCATTATATTTCATCAAGTCTTTCAGTTTGTTCCTGGTACAATCTTCCGGACTCATATCCAGTGATGTTTCACAAGATCTCAAAATAGGCATTACCCCCGGCTTAGTATGGTATTCAATATCCTTTTTATCAACAACAGCAACCAATTTATTTAATGTCTGATCATAAGTTAATATCGAATCAATTACTGTATAAGAGTCAATTTTATCCAGGGTATTATTCTCTTGAGAAAAACCAGGGAGGCTAATTCCTAAAATTAAAATGTAGGTCCAATAATAAACTAGCTTATCTATCATGAATATTCATACGTGCTTATATTATACAAAAGTGGTACGAATAAAAGCAAGGAAAGATATCAAAGCATTGATATATTATAGAAATTAGAATAGAATATGAGCACATGGAAAGCCCTTCATGCATCAAAAATATTAGCCAGTCAATTAATATAATTATACTACTATAAACTAATCCTTTTTAAAAATGACAGGTAGTTCCATTAAGACTTGTACATTCTTACCACCTATTTTACCGGGAATAAACGGTTTAACCGTATCAGTTTCCTTCAAGATATCAAATACTCTAAATGCTTCATTAATCAAAAATATATTACCCTGACATTTATCCCTTAGATAAAATACTGAACCATCTTCTTTTACTACATAAACCAATTTGACAATAGTAGATAGTATATTTTTAATGTCTTTAGGATACTTAGTATTTTTACTCATTAAATCATTAAGCTTTTTTTGAGTACAATTATCAGGTGTTAGTTCTTTAGAATCGCTACAAGATTTTAAAATTGGCAGAACTTCCGGATGAGTATGATAGCTCACTTTCATCGGAACTATGCTCATCGTTTCAGAATATGCATTAGAATCAAAAACTCTAACTGTATCTTTCCAGCTATAATCAATTAGCTCATCCTTTTTGGTTCCTTTTTGGGAAAAAGAGTTATAAGAAATAAATAGTAATGGAATACAAATAATAAAAACTGTTTTAATTTTAAAGTAATTCATAGTGGCAATATTTAAGTTGTGGAGAGATTAACTTAATTCTTAACGGGTACAAATAAATAATATTATTCATTATTTACCCAAATTACAAATATCATTCCTGGTATTTAAATTTAACAGGTAATATCATTTTTACATTTACAGGTTCCCCGTTTAACTTACCAGGAAAAAAGGCAGCATCCTCAAATGAAATATTTAAAAAGTCAATCACTTTCATAGCTTCCTCATCCATTAATGGATCAGAAGATTGAATCACTTTTACTAGTGTAACTATACCTGTATCTGTTATAACAAATCTAACTTTCACAGTACCTTCTTTCTTAGATTCCTTTAGTTCCAGAGGGTAAATAGTATTCTTAGCTATAAACTCAGCCAATTTTTCTTCGGTACATTTATTTCTATTCTCAGGTCGTTCTCCTTTACAAGGATAAAATACCGGCATAAAGTCCGGATTAGTATGCACAGTCAATTCGTCCTTTACAATTATTTTAGCTTCCTTTTTGGTTTCTGGATCAAAAGTAGCCACTGTATCTATCTTGGCAATTTGTTCAGTTTCATCCTTTTCTCCCTGTTGTGCTTTAAGCTTATGAGTGTTTAACAGCATAAATGCCGTTACAAATAAAACAAGTTTAATAAGTCTCTTATAAGTCAAGAAGGCTGTCATAATGATATATTTTATAGAAAATAAAGAAGCAAGATAATTAAAATTCATAAAATGAAAAGCTTGAGGTTGAGGTTAAGGTTGAGCTTGCTGCATTTTAAACCTAATTAGCTTAATAAAATAATGAATTTAGACTAGTATGCCCTTTAATCTCTCATTTTTTACTCCTTACTTCTCTGCTTTTACTTTTTACTTCTTAGCTCTTACTTCTCACTTATTCCTACTACCTTTGGCAAGCAAAAAGAATACATGGATAAACTTTTAATATACTTTCCTGAATTAACAAGCATCCAACAGAACCAATTTGACAAGTTTGCCCGGTTATTCAGGGACTGGAATGCCCAGATAAATCTTGTATCCCGCAAAGACATTGAGAACCTTTTTGTACACCACATTTTACATAGTCTGGCTATTGCTAAAGTTATCAGATTTCAAGAGGGATCAAACATCCTGGACCTTGGAACAGGTGGAGGATTTCCGGGCATTCCACTTTCTATTTTAATGCCGGATGTTCAATTCAACTTAATAGATGGAACTGGAAAAAAGATAATGGCTGTCAATGATATGCTAGAGAATCTTGACTTAAAGAATGTAAAAGCATTCCAGGCAAGAGCTGAAGAACACAAGTCTTCTTATGATTTTATAGTTACAAGAGCCGTTGCAGAATTTGAAAAACTAATGATATGGACCAAACATTTATATAGTCAAAAGCAGATAAACGCATTACCAAATGGACTTTTAGCGTTAAAAGGTAGCAGTTATAAAGATGAATTAAAAGCAATGAGCTATAAAGCTTATCATGAAGCAGAAGCTATTGATCAGTTCTTCAAAGAAGATTATTTTAAAGAGAAATATGTAGTTTATATTCAAGCATAATTATTGAAATTTTATGAAAGAACAAGCCATAATAGAATGTGTACCTAACTTCAGTGAGGGAAGGAATATGGATATTATTAAGCAAATCACAGATGCTATAGAGTCAGTCGATGGTATACAATTGCTGGATGTGGATCCCGGAAAAGCAACCAATAGAACAGTGGTAACATTTATAGGAAGTCCGGAAGCTGTAATAGAAGCAGCTTTTCAAGGTATAAAAAAGGCTGCTGAGTTAATTGACATGAGTAAACATAAAGGTGAACATCCCAGAATGGGTGCAACTGATGTTTGTCCTTTAATACCCATATCCGGAATAAGCATGGAAGAAACTGCGGCTTATGCACACCAATTAGCAAAAAGGGTCGGTACTGAATTAGATATCCCTACCTACATGTATGAAAATGCTGCCACCAGTCCTGACAGATCTAATCTAGCCATAATAAGAGCAGGAGAATATGAAGGATTTGGAGAAAAGATAATTAAGCCAGAATGGAAACCAGATTATGGTCCTCAAAAGTTTAATATCAAATCGGGTGCAACAGTTATAGGTGCAAGAAAAATACTAATAGCTTATAATGTAAACCTGAATACAACATCTGAACGAAGAGCTAATTCAGTAGCATTTGATGTAAGAGAACAAGGCAGGGTAAAAAGGAAAGATGATAAACCAAATGGTGAAATTCTAAAAGATGAGCAAGGTGAAGCAATAAGAGAGCTGGGTAAATTAAAAGCAGTAAAAGGAATTGGCTGGTTCATTCCGGAATATGGCATAGCCCAGGTATCTATGAATCTTACGGATACAGAAATTACACCCTTACATATAGCTTTTGAGGAATGTTGTAAAAGTGCAGACAGCAGAGGCATGAGGGTTACAGGCTCTGAATTAGTAGGTCTTGTACCTAAGCAGGTATTATTGGATGCAGGTAAATACTTCCTTTTAAAACAAGAAAGGTCTACCGGCTTGTCGGAAACAGAATTGATACATATTGCTGTCAAATCCATGGGACTTGATGATTTAGCTCCCTTTGATGCTTCAAAGAAAGTGATTGAGTATTGCCTTGAAGATAAAGATGCAAACCCACTTGTAAAAATGAAGTAAATTTGCTAATGAAACCGCCTCTGAGAGTATGGCTCCTGGTGGTGGAAGTGTTTCAGCTTATGTAGGGGCACTTGGTACCTCATTGGGAACCATGGTTGCCAACCTTTCCTCTCATAAAAAAGGATGGGATGATCGTTGGAGAGAGTTTTCAGATTGGGCTGCTTCCGGGCAGAAAATTAAAGATAAGTTATTATTACTGGTTGATGAAGACACCAAGTCATTCAACGCTATTATTGAAGCGATGCGAATGCCTAAAGAGACAGCTGAGGAAAAAAAGAAGAGAACTGCAGCTATACAAGAAGCAACAAAATATGCTATTGAAGTTCCTTACAATGTAATGGAAACTGCATTTGGCGCATATCCATTATTAGAAGCAATGATTGTACATGGTAATCCAAATTCAGTTACAGATGCAGGTGTTGGGGCTTTATGCATTAATATTGCTATTCAGGGTGCATGGATGAACGTGAAAGTTAATATTCAGGGCTTAAAGGATGAAGAATATAAAAAAGAGGTTCTTGCAAAAGGATGGGAATTATCTAAATCATCCCTTGAACATTTTAGAAAGTATTTAGATATTGTACACCAAAGAATTGAATCTTAATTTAAAGTTTAGCTGTACAAGATTTAGTAAATCAGACAATATAATAATTGAAAATGAAAGCTATATTTTATTCCATTATAGGATTGATCCTGTTAACCGGTACGCTAAATGCACAACCCGGATACTCATATGTAAGTGACCGCAAGTTTAAGGACCCGACCGATTTATTAGGATATAATTTCAGACCCTTCAGGTGGGAAATAAAAGATGAAAAGGAAGAGAATATTACTGCCGGAAGCTATTCTTTTGGAATTACCCAATCCAATCTATATGTAGATGGTAAGGATATAAAAGGCGTTTATAGTATTAATAATATTAATCCGACTAAATTTGGGTATCAGTTAGTACTTATGAATGCCCGCAACCCTGCACTTCAGGGACATCTTAAAGTAGTCCTTAATGCTAAGCGACAAGTAGAAGCTTTAATCTTTAAAAGGTCAACAAAAGAGAAAGAGATAATATTTCATCTACCTATTCTCACAGAAGAACAAAGAACCAAAGAGGAACAATATTTCACAGACAAAAACGAATTAAAAATAGAGAATGCAGATTCCATATGGGGACGCATCATAAGGCCCTTCTTAGTCAGCTATAATGAAAATGGTATTCAAGATAAAATAATACCAACTGATAGTGTCTTAATTAAGTTTGAAACCAGGACCACTATTATTGAAAAGAAAATAAAGGAGAAAAAGCCTCCTAAGCCTAAAAAGGAAAAGAAGAATATCAAGAAAGAGGATGTTACAGGAAAAGATGATAAGGAAGTAAAGGATGATGCTATAGAAAAAGAAACTGACGATAAAGTAAAGGAAGAAGCTAAAGCAAAAGAGGAAACTGATGAACCAGAAAAGGAAGATAAGAAGGTAGTTATTGAATCAAAAGTAAAAGAACCGGAGCCAGAGAACCTGGATAAGAAATTTCCAGATTCAAATATAGAGCAAGATTCTGCACAAGTAAAGGAAGATAAGGAGGATAAGAAAGTTAAAATAATCAAACAAAATTATGCCATAATTAGGTTTAAGATAAAGTTTGAAGATGGTTCCATTGAAGATAAAAAAGCAGAGTTAAAGATTAATAAAGTAACTATGAAAGAAGATGCGCAGGCTGGCCCGGAAGATGAAAAGTACCAGATTACTGTAACACCTTCGACAGGAAGTCCTTTTTATATTTATTTAACTGCAGACAAAGCTGTTAATTCTATTGAGTTTCCTGATAAGAAGTATTGGGTAAGGGGAAACTAGATGTACGATATACGATATACGATGTAAAATAGGGTGTGTGCATTAAAATCCATTTAAAGAAAAAGCCCTTTACTTCTAGAAGTAGAGGGCTTTATTTCATATAAATTAATACATCTTATTTATTATTCAATACTATTTTATTTACATAATATGATTTATCATTCTGTATCTTAATAATATAGCAGCCTGATGGGATTGTTCTTACGTCAACAGACTGAACATTATCTCCATTTAACAGACTAAGTTTACCAGTTTGAATGATCTTTCCATCTAAGGATACAATTTGTAATGTATGTTCTCCAGCTATAGCAGATTTAACTGAAACATTTATATAGTTGGAAGATGGATTAGGATAAACTGCCATTTCTCCTTTCTTAAGATCATTTGTAGAAACCGCGTGGGATTCTATTATGGTTCCTTCTTCAGGAGCAGTAGCACATTCCATATCTCCATCCATACTAGTTACACATGCTTCACTATTATAGTTTTTAAGATCCATGTACTCAAGATCATCAATAAACCATCCCACTCCAGAAACTGTGGCATCTGATCCGAATCTAAATCTTACTGCTTTAATAGTCTTTCCGATATAACTTGATAAATCAATATAGGAAGCTACCCAATCTCCTGAACTACCACTGAAAGCATCAAGGTTAGGTAATACAAATGTATTATAAGATAGTTTTGAAGTATATCCGTGTCTGATAAAGAAAGGTTTTACATTCGTAAATGTTGAACCATCTTCTGATATTTCAACATATCCGCCATCAACACCTGCCTGAGTTTCATACAGCTGGTAAAATCGCAAGGCAGGTTTTATGCCGGTTACTGTATAAGGTTTTAAGAAATACAAGTCCTGGGAGTTAACCGCAGCAGCATCTTCTATAGAAAATGACAATGTAGGAGAATGACTATTTAAATCGTATGGGAACCATCCGTTAGAACCAGTATTAGTTTGTATATCCCAGTTATCAAGTAATTCACAATCATCATATAACTTTCTGATTGAATAGATAGATGCAGAGGATTTTACCTTATAACTGACTGTTATAATCTGTTCAGAAGGCATATCTCCAAGGTTAAAGCTTATTACATTACCGCTTACTGTCCCTCCATTTGAAGCAGATCCATTTACATAAGTTGTCCCGTTTACAATATTATCAGTTACGACTACATTTTTAGCTACCGAATTTTTATAATTAGAAACTGTAATCAAATAAGTAATGTCTTCACCAGCATTTATTATTGGTGTAGCTGTCTTATTAATAAATAACTTATTTAGACAAATTGGTCTTGGATTAAAATCTTCAACAGCATCCTCTACAACATCATTATCTTTCTCGTCAGCATTGAAACCAAGCCCTCTTTTGGCAAATGCTTCCCATATCAGGCATTCATTTACACCACCATAATTCACCTGATCAGCCGCAATAATCGCATTTCTACCATCTACAAATCCTGGGTTACATGGTTGAATTTTTAAAGCATCCATTACCAGCTTTACAGCTTTATAGCTACCCGAATTTACATTGGTATATGTAGGATCAAATCCATACTTATCAACCATTGCCCAATAAAGTTCCCATAACATAGCGGTCCATACTTCTCCAACAAAGTGGACTTCATTATTACTGATTACACTTCCATAAGTATGAGGATTAACTATTAAATCTGTTGAATAAGGGAATGTTCTGATTCCATTTCCGAATGTATCTTCTTTAGTAACATAAGTACCAATACCTCTTATTTTAGATTTATTATCCCATGGTTTCACTGTAGTAACCAACGCAAAAAAATCACTCCAACCTTCCCCCATTTGTTCTGCATTACTTAAGCAACCTGAGTTAGCAGGTCCTCCTGTTAATCTGGTAGAAACACCGTGACCAAATTCATGAGCAATAATACCATTATCTAATGAACCATCTATTAGCACTGGTCCATTACCTGCAGGATCAGGGGCCTGGAAAGTAATATTCAGTCCATTACCTGCAGCTATTTTTATTTTTGCACAATCAGATTTCTTTAACATGACAGTTGGAATATTCACTTGAGCACCCACAACACCACCTGCCATCCCTACTGTAGTTTCATCAAAATTACAGATGATAACTCCGATCGCTCCATTGTTTTGGGCATTTAAAGACTTAGCACCAAATTCACAACCTCCCCTGTCTATCAGCACTATTTTTCCCGCCATTTGACCTCCATTACCATTAGCTAGCGAACTACAGGCAAAAGAAGGATTTTCTTTACTTCCATCATTGGCTACAATAGCATCACCAGTAATGGGAGTTCCAAAAGTAATATCACCACCATAATTTGCAGTAGTGGAGCCATAAGCACCTGCTACTGTATTGGGGGCATTAACATGAACAAGCTTCCCTGCGGATAATGATTGATCCCAAAGGAACATTCTCACTCTACCATTATCTCCATCAGCCGGAGTTGAAAAATCTGCATTATTAATATTAATCAGCGTACCATAGTCAAACTGACTAAGAGCGATCACATGATCTGCACCTAATCCAGTATTAGTATAATTTTTATCCTGGAAATTAGCGTATTCATCAAATCCAAATTTGTAAGTAAAATCATGCATGTAGTTGATTACATAAAATAACTGTACAACTGCTGCATCTGTATTGGTTTCCGGTTCCTTAATTAAATTAATAGGAAAATCAAAATTGAGACTTGCTGTACCTTCAGGCTCATCATTTAAGCTTGCATAATTTGCATCTTTATCTTCAAATGAATGCACATTATTACCCCTGGTTATTGTAAATTCTGCACCTGTTACCCCATTAGTATCATGCCAACCAAAAGGAGAAGCTATTGGATTAGCAGGATCTAAAACCATGGTGCGTGGACCTTGTGCTGCATTTTCTAATGGGAACGCAAATACATTGTACTGATTTGGCGCACCAATTATATTTGTTTTTGCTAAAGCCTGAGGTACTGTTAATAATTCTGGAAATTCAATTGCAGGATGAAGGTTTTCCTGATGAGAGAAGGCATCCTTTTTAACCTGACAGTGCACAGTAAAACTCTTTTTATCAATAATCTTTCCCGTTAACGCATCTACTCTCATAGACCAATAATCAGTTCCGGCTACATAATCTATTGCCACATCCCAAGCTAAACGAAGTGTACCATCCTTTAAGGGTTGATATCTTAATTTTACTGAAATATTAGAATTGGATATTAATCCTTTTTCAAATACAAATGATTTATCCGATTTAGTTTCAAGCAGTCTTGGTTTTACCACCATATTACCACCCAGATCTGCCACAATATTCATGATCGCTTCTTCGGGTGTTACTACAGGTTTAGCTGCATTTACCTTATGAACAATATCTTTTATAAATCTATTACCAGTAAAAATAACTTTCCCTTCTTTAGATATGGTAAAGTTCATTATTGCATTGTATATCTCAATGCCTTCGTACCTTTGAACAAAGTAAATGGAAGTCATCTCATTACTTTTTGTAAATACATTGTCACTGACTGCTACATCAGCTATATCCTGAGTATTAAGTTCATACTTTTGATAGTCAGTTTGCATAGCGCGAAGTGCGATGTCTAATGGTGTTTGGACTTGTGCAAAAATATTTCCTGCATACAACAGGAAAATAAATTGCATAATTAGTGTGTGTACTTTTGTTTTCATAAAGGTTTTATAAGCGATGAATGACCAAATAATTAAGACAATAAAAAATGTTGGGATCAAATTTATTTAATTATTCATTAAAACTATCGTCATTGGACGAGTAAAGATGTCGGATATTAGCAAAGACTTACAAATTATAGGAAAAAACCCGGTTTTAGAGGCCATTCATGATGGTAAAGAAATTGAAAGGGTATATTTATTGCAAGGTACTACCGGAGATTTTGAGAAAGCACTTCGACATTTATGCAGAACTAAGGACATTCCGATGCAGATTATTCCTAAAGAAAGAATGTTTAAAGTAAATAGAGGAAATAATCAGGGTGTGGTTGCTATATTGCCTTTAGTTCAATACTATAAAATAGAAGATGTAATAGCGCATTGCTATGAAAATGGAAAAGTGCCTTTGATTCTGCTTTTGGATAGTGTTACTGATGTCAGAAACCTGGGAGGTATTGCAAGGTCTGCTGTAAGTTATGGAGTTGATGCTATAGTTGTCCCTACTACTGGCTCGGCTCCAATTCAATCGGACTCTGTAAAAGCATCTGCAGGAGCATTGTTAAAAATACAAATATGCAGGGTGCCTAGTTTGGTAAATACAGTGGAATATTTACAAGAGTCTGGCCTGCAAGTATATGCGACTAATCTTGAAGCAAGGGAAAGTATAGAAGAAATAGATCTTAAAGTACCCTTAGCTATTATTATTGGTTCTGAAGATGATGGTGTGAGTCCTCATCTTTTAAGAGCCGCAAACCGGAAAGTGAAGATTCCTCAATTGGAGGCTATGGAATCACTTAATGTTTCTGTTGCTACAGGTATTGTTTTGTATGAAGTATTTAAGCAGAGGAGATAAATTGTAATTGTGAATTGTGAATGAGGCTACCAGCACTTTACCAGCCTTCAGCAAATATTGATTTGATAGAAAGTTTATTAATGAAACAGCCTTTAATTCTTATACTTCTGTTATCCTTTTGATTACTTTATATAGCCTCATGTATTCATTAACTTCCTCTTCGAAAGGATCATGTTCGAAATGATTGGCAGAGATAAGTTTTAGATGAGTGATTCTTCCTCTGTTATCCAATACTTTTTGAACGTACTTTACCCAGAGAGATCCATTGGCTTTGACTGCATACATTTCTTTATCCCTAATATCTGATACTGAATTTACTTCCTGGCAAATAACTATATCACCATGATTTATAACAGGCTCCATACTATTACCTCTTATAGGAAAAGCTACATATCCTGAACCTGATACTCCCGGGATAGAAAAATATTCCAGGTCCTCTTTTGCAAAACCATCTTGTCCTATAGAAGAACCAGCAAATGCTTCGGTTGTAGTAAACAGGATATTACCACGAGAATTAAAATTACTACTATATGATACATCTTCTGATAGATCGATTCCAAATGGTGAACCTATACCCTCCAGCATAAATTTCTCATTGATACCATACTCTTTACAAATGGCCCGGGCATGATGGTAGTCTAATACCCTTTTATCTTTAGGATTTAGAAATGCTCTGACAATATGACCATAAGCTTTATTACCAAGAATCTTTTCAGCAAAGTCGCCCATACCTTTGCCATCGCGGTCATTTTTAACTACCACACCTCTATCCTCCATCAATGAAAAGACTTTAATGAATCGGTTGTTTAGTTCTAGTCTGTCTTGTGTTATCATACTCTGTGTTTAAAACAAATAATAGTATATATTTGCAAATGTAAAACAATTAATTGATAATTGTGTATTATATTTGACTAGTAAATTAAATTTACTACATAATTGACTGATAAATAGGACTTTGTTATACAATAATACAATTAAATAGCTATTAAATGACTAAATCATCCACACATTATGTAATTTTGTGATGGATAAAGTCCTTATTAACATAATCCATAAACATACTAATTAATCTTTATCCATAGAAAACAGACGAAAATGGCAGTTATAATCTCACTATTGAATCACAAAGGCGGCGTTGGTAAAACAACTTCCACTATTAATATTGGTGCCGCTTTGGTAGAACTTGGTAAAAAAGTTCTTTTGGTAGATCTGGATCCACAGGCAAACCTTACATTATCGCTCGGTATTCCCAGGCAAAAGTTTACAGTTTATGAAGCTTTCAGGGGTGAATCTGAACTGGTACCTTATCAAGTGAGGGAAAACCTGGATGTAATCACTTCCACATTGGATCTTTCAGGGGCTGAAATGGAACTAATCAATGAAGCAGGGAGGGAATATATCCTTAGAGAGTTATTTGTCCCAATGATGGATGAATATGATTATATCATCATCGATTGTCCTCCATCTTTAGGATTACTAACATTGAATGCACTTACAAGTAGCCGCTATGTTATGATACCTTTACAAACGGAGTTCTTAGCTTTACAAGGTCTGGCTAAAATTAAGCAGATCATCGATAAAGTTAAATTCAGACTTAATAAGGAACTGGAAATGGGAGGTGTAATTCCAACAATGTATGATGCAAGAAAAGTACTAAACAGGGATGTTGTAGAAACGATCATTAAGCATTTTGGTGACTTGGTTTTTAAAACCTATATAAGAGATAATGTAGCACTGGCTGAAGCTCCGGCCCAACGCAAAGATATATTTAGTTATAGCCCTAAAAGTATAGGGGCTGATGACTATCTTAATCTGAGCAGAGAAATAATGGCCCGCACCACTGCAGAGGTAATGGCAGCTGCCCTTGAGAATAAATAATCCATGAAACAAGATAATTGTGAAAAAAAGAAAGTCATTTAATATTGGTCAGGACTTGCTGGAAGATAACAGTAATCTTGAATGGAGCGATAAAGGAGACAGTATAGCGGTGTCTACTGTAGTTTCATCCAAAAAGAGTAATAAGAAATTCTTCTCTGAGTTAGATTCATTTTTTGAGTCTGCTATGGATGACCTATGGAATGAATCAAAAGAACAAGTACCTGAAAAAATAGCTACTGAAATAAAAGAACATACTTCTAAACCTGGCAAGAAATCATTCTTTAGTGGGTTTGATGCTTTGTTTTCTTCTACTTCTGCAGACATGCCCGAAACCAGACCACTTGGCGATGGGGAAACTGCTTATATGAAAAGAGTGACCTTCCTGTTTAAAAAAGATAAACTGGAAGAACTAAAACATATGGCCAAAAAGGAGAAATTGTATTTGCGGGATATTATCAGTAAAGTATTGGATGATTATCTCGCCAATAAAATAGCGGCTGAAGAGAAAAACAAATAAATCTCTTAGCATATGGCACTCATTTTACCGGTTAATGGTGTATACCCCCAGTTTGGTTCTAATTGCTTTATTGCTCCTAATGCTACTATTGTCGGTGATGTGATAATGGGCGATAATTGTTCAATCTGGTTTAACACTGTTGTAAGAGGTGACGTCAATAGTATTGTGATAGGCAATAAAGTAAATATCCAGGATGGAGCTGTTATTCATTGTACCTATCAAAAAACCAAAACTTATATCGGCGATAATGTCTCTATCGGTCATAATGCAATTGTACATGGTTGCAAGATTGGCAATAATGTCCTTGTAGGTATGGGTGCCATTGTCATGGATGATGCCGATGTCCCTGATCATGTTTTAATTGCAGCCGGTGCTGTAGTTCTTGAAAATGCTAAACTGGAATCCGGGTTTATTTATGGTGGTACCCCTGCCAAAAAGATCAAGGAATTGACTGAAGAGACTTTTAAGCAGTATGTGGAAAGGATAGCTAATAATTATGTGATGTATTCAGATTGGTTCCGGTGATCGTTATCCGATGTCCGATGTCCGTTATCCGAAAAACTTATATTACTGCTCTAGTTGAAACTCTACGTATTATAAGCAGGATACAATTTATCCTAATCAACTTAATATTCACACAGTTTTGCTCCTCTGGAGCAGGTTTCTATATTTCAGTTTTTACTATTATATAAAGTCTAATAAATAATTACACAATTATATGTATATTGTGCCATAAAACCTATAAATTATGGCCAGACCAACACTTAC
>Ga0193744_1000208_pt1 | contig 16282 bp, 17 predicted proteins | sample L1a1metaG_FD_143056 | JGI IMG/M metagenome (GOLD analysis project Ga0193744, IMG submission 143056) | Soil microbial communities from a riparian zone of the East river system, Colorado, United States - L1a1 | ecosystem: Environmental > Terrestrial > Soil > Riparian zone | place: USA: East River...
CCTTTCTTCCCGCCCTTCTTATTGATGGGATATCCCAAAGCCAGCGCGAGAGCGAGGAATAGGTCCTTGGCGGTTTTTTCATCCAACACCACTGATATCGGATTGCCTGCGCCTGGCCGATAGCCGCCCTTTTTTCCCGATTTAGATTTTGTCTTGCTCATAGGTGTTCCTTTAGTGATCCAGTCTTAGCTCTACCGAATACCCGAGAATGGGCGACACCTGCATTTCAAGGGGGTTAATCAGCGGCCAATTGGTTGGCAGTTTGTTGAGCGCCCGCACCCTATGTCAACTATTTTTTTGTGAATATTCTTTAGCCTTTTTGACCTGTCCCAGTCGGCCCTGAGGAAGGCAAAGCGTTAACCCTGGCAAATCGAAAAAAATGCGCAGGTCCGGGGGTTCGGTCTCGCCCGCTGTCGCCAGTCAGCGCGGAGGTGCGAAGCGTGGGCGCCTGTGGCTTACGGACTCAAATGGTCCCACAACAAAATCTCGTAATACATCTTCGCCATCATGCGCTCATTCAGACTCCACAAATCTTGTGCAGTCTTCCCTCTTAGGCTGTCTTGGTGATAACCTCTCAGACTGTCTTGGTGATAACGATATAACATCGAAATTTCCTCAGACACTGCAATGCGCAGATTGGCGTGGCAAAGGTAGAGGGCGGTCAGTTTGGTCACTAATACATCTTCGACATTGACGAAATCCGGATGGTAGATCCCGTCGAATCGTTGACCGCCCGGCAGCGTCTCCCGGTTAAATTTTCTCATTCCGGCCAATGTACTCGGCTTCCACATGATCGACGCGACGGGGTAGGGAGCTATTCCTTGCATGACATAGTCTCGGGCGGACTTGGTCAAATCAGGGGTATGAATCCTCTCTGTGCCCTCGCGTAACACGACGATTTTGCCAAGAGCTGCACCAACATCGGACAGCTCGAGGCATTTTGCCCGCGACGCTATATCATATACGAGATCATCGGAATGGAGCGGAGTGACTGAGTCTATGTTCTTGTATTCAGGAATCATTTCGTGTCCGTCGAGCACTGCGCCGATGCCAAAATTGAGGGCGTTGGACGCGGTTTTGAGGTCGGTCCCTTTTCGCTCCCTCCGCAAATACCGTATCCTGCTGTCGTCGTATTTCTTCAAGATGCGCTTGAGACCTTCAGGATCGGGTGACTCGTCATCGACGACAATATGAAGATGAGTTTTTCCATTCGAACGAAGCTTGTTGACGCTGGCAACAGTTTTATCGAACAGCTCCAATCGAGACGGGAACTCTGGCGATACGTAGACTGGCGTAATGATTGCGATCAAGGCCATCGAAGATTCTGGATGGGATCAGTCATGGCTCGGGCTCTGCGCGCATCTGTGAATAGATCAGCGGCCAGTTTGTTGTGCAGTCTCATTGAACGCTCGCGTGCCCTGCGAAAGGCAAAGGGCTGACCCTGGCGAATCAAAAATGCGCAGGCTTGGGCATGCGGGCTCGTCGGCGTGGCCAGTCAGCGCGGAGGTGCAAAGCGTGCGCAGGCCTGCTGTCGTCGCGGTAAAATACTCGCGGAAACGCCCCCGCCGGGCGCGCACTCGGTATCGCTCTGTGTGATACTCCCGGCCGCTGAGCAGCAGGTCGCTATCGGCGTCATCCAAATCCAGATAAGTTGCGAACGATCCCACCGCATCGTACTCGGCGCACTTAATGAGACTCGCCGCGATTTCCATCCGCTTACAGACCACGTTCGCATCGCTGACGATGAAATAGTCTTTCTCCCGCGCGTACCGGTCCAAAGCCGCGAAGCAGGCCAGCTCCAGCCCCGGTCCCGGCACGTGCGCATACTCGCATCCGGGAGGCAGTGCCTGGCGCTGAAGGTGCGGCCGTTCATTCTGTTCCACGATGAACACCGAGAACAACGACCCGTACCATCGTGCCACATAACGGAGGTTCTTCACGCTTCGAGCGCGATTGCCTGTTTCCCGATAGGGGATGATCGCCGCGGTGCGTTTTTCCACGGCCTTCATCCTGGCGCCGCCCAACGCCATCGAGTCGCGGATATACCAGTGAGAGCATGGCACGCCCTGCGCGTCGGAATAGCTATCGTCCACCCAGGCGAGGTGGGGGATGAAGCAGTAGCACCGGAAACGCCTTTGCAGGAACAAATTGTTCTTATCGACAGGATAGCGCGCGCGCTGGTTCAGGAAAATAAAGGCGTCATAGACTGTCCGCCGAATAGCATACATGAAGGTGGAAAACGAAATACGCAGCCGGCTCAGCCCCGGAGCCGCCGGCTCGGGCGGCTCATTGTGCAGGCAACCGAAGAAGAGCATGTCCCAATCGGCGGGCAGCCAGCGAACGCGTTCCTGAAATTGCTTGTGAAATCCATCTGCAAAGACCACGTCGTCTTCCATGATCAGGACGCTCTCTCGCTCCTGCGCGCGTGCTTCACGCACCACGGCCAGGTGGCTCTGGAGACACCCATACGCTCCGGACGAATAAGGCCAGCTCGCCGGCACTCCCCCGCCGCCGCCATCCACCGCCGGAAACCGTTCCACCGCTCCCACCCTCGCGTCCGCAAAGCGTGCCTGCATCCGCTCCCATCGTTCGGGCCGTCGATCGAGATTGATGCAGACGCGATGCGGAAAGAACTTGGTAAGCGGGGTGCATGGGTCACTCATGGCCGTCTACTGTTGGGAGACTTTCGCTTAAACATTTCTGATCAGGCAACAATGCTGCATCTCATCGTTGGCCGGCGGCAGAATCGTAGCCTCCGGCAGCAACGACCTCATATACGCTTCGGTATAAAAGACGTGACAGTTGCGTTGTTTTTCCGGCTCGTAATCGCGAGTGGCCTCAGTCTCAATGTACAAGTCCTCTCCATTCACCAGCATAAGCCAACGGGCGTTCTGCGTGTCGTGCATCATTCCCATCTTTATATAGATCGCCGGGACTGGTCCCTTCGCCTTCTCGATTTCTCTCTCCAGCCGCCACCGGAAGTTGTTCCACTCGTACCGGTCCGGCCAGGAAACGTAAAAGGGATCGATGAAGGTGAAGGCAAGCGTCCCATGCCTTCCCAGCAGGCCTTTCAATTGATCAATCAGATCAAGCATGTCGCTCGGTGGAGTACTGGTAAAGACGGAATAGGCAACAATGTAGTCGAACTTCTCGTCCAGCTTTGGGAGAGGCAGGCCGGGTACTCCATGAGGGTTGAAGAAGAAGCAAAAGCGATCGTAGAAAAGCCAGTGCGCCCTGGGAAACAGAGCCCGGCCTCGCTCCACCGACTCATTGACCACATCGATGCACCAGTAGCGCTCTTCATCGATGGTACAATTCGGATCCCGCAGGATGTTTCCGACATTGCCGCCAAAATCCAAAACGTCCTTCCCGCGCCAGTCAGTCTCGCCCAATTGCTGTGCGAAATAGGTAAACTGCCCTATTTTTTTTGAGATAAACGGCAAGGTCGCAGTCATATTGGATGTCGCCTCCCGCCGCATACGCGCTGTCCTCTCGCGCGGGCCGCTCACTCAGGTAGCCGTTGGTAATCCGCCCAGGCTTCGGCCAGCGGGCGTTCCGCTGGAGGCGGGGCCAGTTGCACGTTCCTCTGCCCCGGCTCGCCTCGCGTGAGGATAAAGGGCGTCTGTTGCGAGGCGAGGTCGTAGGCGCTCGTCACGAAACGTGCGATGAACCCGAGCCGCTGTGTGTCGGAACCATTCGGGCGCGATCCATGGATGATCGCGGAATGATGCAGCGACATCTCGCCCTCGCGCAATACCACCTCTACGGCGTCGGCCTCATTTACCTCCACTTGGATCTCCTGTCCTTGTTGCAGAAGATTGTTCGCGTTCCTCTTCTCCTCATGGGGCAAAACCCCTTCCCGATGCGAGCCAGGCACCACTCGCATGCAACCATTCTCGATCGTGCTGTCCCGCAACGCGATCCAGGCGGAGGCGGAGGGCGTCAAATGCCAGTTCGAATAATAGTTATCCTGGTGCCAGGCGACGAACGCCGGGTCGCGCGGGTACTTGCAAAACACCAGCGTTCCCGCAAGAAGCAAGTCCGGCCCGAGCACTTCCTCCACCGCATCGAGCACCAGTGGCTCCGTGGCGAGGCGATACGCCCAGGCAAAGTGCCGCCCCGGATTTCCGACGCGGGGGAGCGGACGGCCGGCGAGTTGCTCCATCTCGGCGAAGCAGGCCCGGTATGCCGCCGTCTTTTCCGGCGGCAGGGCCGGGATGGGAAAAACAATGCCGTCTCGCTCAAAGAGCGTGCGCGAATTTTCCGTAGTGGGCATGATTGGTAGTCGCGCCGGCCTCGTTGAGCGCGGTCTCTTTTTGCCGAATCAAGGGAAGGACATCCCTCCCGAAAATGATCATTTCTTCGAGTTTCGGCCAGCCCGCAATGATGAATTGAGTCACCCCGATCCGCGCGTATTCGATAAAGGCCGAAGCGACCTCCTCCGGGCTGCCTACGATGGCGATGGCCGCCCCGCCGTGGCTCCGCACCAAGCCGGTCCAAAGCCATGGCACCGGCCATTCCTCTTCCGCCATTTTGTAAACCTGCCGAAGCGAAACCGAGTCGCTCCGGCTCGTAAATTCCTGCTCCTGTTCCTTTTCGCGCAACGCCGGGTCGAGGCTGGTGACCAATGCACCGGCCGCCTGGATCGCCTCTTCTCGCGTCGGGCGGCAAATCACGCCCACGCGCACGCCAAGTTCCTTTCCCGCGGCCAGGACCGATTTGGATCCCGCCATTAAATTCGCCGGAGTGTCCGCGAGGCGTATCCAGCAGGAGCCTTGCGAGATGCTGAGCGCGCGCGCCGCTTCCGAGCCGCCGCCGATGAAGATATAGGGGCTCGTTTCCGTTTTCGAAACGAACGGCGTATTCAACCGCCCGTTTTCAATCCGATAATATTTGCCGGAGAAATTGACGGGATCGTCTCCGCGCCAAAAAGCGTGGCAGATGGCGAGGAATTCATCCGTCCGCGGATAGCGCTCATCGTGGTTGAGGAAATCGCCGTAGTAGCGCTGCTCCAGCGGCGAATGGCCCGCGACGATATTCAAGCTGAGCCGGCCTTGGATGAGTGCGGACAGCGTGTTCAGTTGCTGGACGAAAGTCGTGGGGGGAATGAGCCCCGAGCGGTACGCCACGATGAACTCGATCTTCTCCGTGGCCATTCCGAGGGCGGCCGCGAGCAGGATCGGGTCCGGTTTCGTCGCGCCGATATCCGTCAGTAATCCGGTGATGCCGCATTGCTCGGCGCGGCGGCAAAACTCCGACTGCCTCTCCAGATCGGGCAGGCCGGTTTCGCGCCGCCCTCCTTCCGCCGCACGCGTCATGTTCGGGGTCTCCCCGCCTTGCAACAGCCGCCAATGGAATTTGAGTTTCACGTCGGGATGAGGGCGTGCGATTCCTCCAGCCGGGGCCGTACTTCGCCGGCGAAACGCTTCATCTCCTCGATATCCGGCCAGCCCATGAAGAGGAATTGGTTGATGCCCACCTCCTCGTATGCGCGGATCGCCGCCGCCACTTCGTCATACGAGCCGACCAGCGCAATCGCGGGCGCGCCCAGGTAGGGCACCGCGCCGGTCCAGAGCCAAGGTGTCAGCCAATCGCCGCCGTTCTTCTCCGCGAGCGCAAGCGTTCCTGTAAAAGCCACGGAATCCGAGCGCGCCGAAAATTCCCGGTGCACCTGTCGAGCCTTTCCTTCGACGCGGTCGAGGAGCGCGTAGGCATCGGAGACAGCTTCCGCGCGACTCGATCGCGCAATTATCGAAAGCAAAAGACCGACTTCAGTCCCGCTCTCGAGAACGGTCTGCAATCGAGGCGCCATTTCTTCCGGTGAACGCGGCAGAGTCCAGAGACAATCGGCGTGCCGCACCGCCAGATCCAGCGCCGCATCCGACGCGCCGCCGAGAAAAATTTCCGGCGCGCGCCGCTCGTCAGAGACGAAGGGCGTCTTCACCACCGCGTCTTCGATTTCATAATAGGCGCCTTTGAAACTCACCGGCCCTTCTCCTGCCCAAAGTGCACGGCAGATAGAGAGAAATTCATCCGTACGCGCGTAGCGTTCGTCGTGGCTTAGAAAATCGCCATACGCGCGTTGCTCTTTCGGCGTATGGCCGCCAACCACATTGAGGCAAATACGCCCATTCGTCAGGGTAGAGATGGTGTTGACCTGCTGCACGAAAGCAGTCGGCGCGATGACCCCCGAGCGCACCGCAACCATGAACTTCACTTTCTTCGTGAGCATGCCCAGGGCCGCGGCAAGCGTCATCGGATCGGGCCGGTGAAAACCAAACGCCGTCAAGAGCGATTCAATCTCGCACGCGTCGGCCGCCTCGCAGTACGCGACGTGCGCGGCGAGATCGGGAATGCCATTGTACGCCGCGCGCGCTGTAGCCCCTTTCAGCTCGACCCCGGCGCTCGACATACTCCAGTGAAACCGAAGCCGCCGCGCGGCCACCTGTTTGCCGGAAGGGCGTGGCTTATTCTGCAATATTTGCGCGGACATGATTGCTTTCGTCGAGGCGGAATGGCGCCTCGCCATTCACGGATGCGGAGATGGCGGCTTCAGGAGCGGGCCGCTCCTCCAGATGGAAAAAGGAGACGTCGTGAATTTTTCCCAGCGCCTCACGCCCGATCGTGGCTAAGAGATGATCGGCGTTATCGTGCCGCGCATAAATAGATAGGTCGCGGTAGATGCGCTCGATCGGGCTGGGCCGGATGAGACTGCGCGCGCCACATGCCTTGATGACGTGGTCCACCGTTTCCGCCGCCCACTTCTCCACCAGGAACCTGGCGCGGATGCCGGCGCGCATTGCCTCGCGGAAGCGTCCGGCATCCCACAGGTGCGAGACGTGTGCGAGATAAAGATGAGCGCATTCGATGTTCAAAGACATTTGGCCGAGCCGCTGCTCGACAAACGGATCGCTCGCCCGGTCATCCTTCGTGGCGTAGGCGTGCGCATATTCGAAGGCCGCTTCCGCGCCGCCGAGGAAAGTCGCGCCATAGTGCGGGGCAAATCGAGTCTGCCAACCTTCCGCCAGATATTGGCCGGGCTGACCGAGCACATCCCGATCGGAGATGAAACAGCGATCGAATCGCGCGAGATAACTCACCGTCGCGCGCATCCCGATGGGGTCCCACCAGGAATCGTCGAACGTCACCGCGTTTTCCGCCAAATCGCACACCAGCAGCAGCACCCCGCCGCTCGCGCCCGCCGCGTGGCGCGCACCGCCCGGCCCCGCAATGTCGACAAGCAAAATCGCCTTGCGCGCGTGGCCCGCGCTGGTCGCGAATACTTTCGTCCCGTCCACCACATAACCGCCCTCCACTCGCGTGATGTTTGTGCCGAAGCGCGCCTTTTGTCCCGGAATCCTCGACTGCGGTTCGCCGCTCCATGCGACCCAGATTTCCCGCCTGTCCACCACACCTTCAAACCACCGAGCTTTTTGTTCCTCTGTCCCAAACGCGTCGATCAACACCTGCGAGTTCACGTGACCCTCCCAGCAGCGCGCCATCGACATGTCCGCCTTGGCGATCTCTTTCGTCATCAACCAGAGAGTGTAAACATCGTGGCCTGGCCCGAGTCCCTGGCCGCCAAAACTTTCCGGCACGCAGGCCGCATGAAGGCCGGCTGCGAAGAGATCCTCAAAATCGTCCGCCGGAAAAATTGCCTCGCGATCGTAACGGTCCGCGCGCCCGGCAAATTTCTCGCGCGCTAATGCCGCCACCCGCTCGATCAATTCCTCGTGGCCGGCTGCGGCAGTGCTCGGGCCGGAGATCATGAGTCCTCCTTGAAAAAGAATTCGCGATTAAAATAGTCGGGGCGCCCGCTGCTATCCTTGAAGCGCGTGTATTGCGACACGACGATCAAACCCTTCGCGCAATAAGCGGCGAGCGACATTTCCAGGAACTCGGAATCGTATCGCGCGGTGAAGCCGTCGGCCTTTCGCGAATTTACGTTCGGCGAAAATGGACGCACCTCCGTTGGGCCCAGCGTTTGGGCGCCGCTCTCCGTCGCCGCCACCGCTTCAATTGAGTAACCGGACGCGCTCGGTGCCAGGGTGAAGCGGCAAAGGCTGCTGGTTTCGCGGTAGGTATTGACCCACGTCCCGAGCAGGTGGGTCAGGTCCACTCCCGTTGCGGGGCCGGCCTCACGTGGCTCGTCGCCCGAGGGCGTATCGTCGCGTTTGATTCCTGAAATCGCCTTCGTGGATGACGCGGGGATCATTGATGAAAGAATTCCTTGGAAATAAAGTTGGAGCGGCCGCTGCCAACCTTGAAGCGATGATAAGCATGAATGACCAGGACGCCGCGATTGTGGATGGCAGTCACCAGCGCCTCCTGCGATCCGAAATCATAGGTCAGCTCGAAACCCGCTACGATGTCGCCGGCCACACTGTAGGCGTAGGTTCTGGCGAGGCCCTCTCCCCAATCGCACGAGCCCGAGGCGCACGCCCCAAACGTTTGCACGCGTAAGTTTTTGCCGTCCTCGCTGATGACGATGTGCGAAATTCCGCGCGTCGCACTGTTCGTGTTCGTCCACTGGCCGATGAGTGAGGAAAGATCGAGTTTCGCCGCCAGAACCTCACCCGCCGCCGGCTGACTTTCGTCGTTCACAGACATTGGCTCTTTCGTCGGACTCATTGCGGGAATGATTCGTTGAGTGATTGCACGAGCGCTGGTTTTTTCCCAGCCCGAAAATCTGCCCGTACGCGGCTCGCATCCGCGCCCGGGAGATCGCACGCTGGCATCTCCTCGCCGGTCATCAATTTGTATTGGCGCGCGGCCTGGGCGAGCAGGATCTCTCGTCCGTCAATGACAGTGTGGCCGCAGCGCCGCGCCAGCGCGCTGAACGGCGTGGCGGGAATGGCAAAAACCAGGTCTACGATCACGGACCCGCGCGGCATTGAAGTAACATCGACTGGCAGATCTTCTCCTTCTCTTCCCACTGGCGTGGCGTTGACGATCATGTCGCATTCCCCGGCCGTAAACTGCGCGAGTGGCACGAAAGGGAGCCCCAAGAGCTTCGACGCCCAGAGCCCACGGGCCGCGGTCCGGTTTACCAGCGTCACGTCCGCCCCCGCCCGCCGCAACGCCGCCGCGATCGGACGGCCGGAGCCGCCGCAGCCGATGACAGCGACCCGCCGCTTGGCGCAACCGATCCCCGCAGCCTCCAAATTCATCAGTACGCCGTCAGCGTCGGTGGTGTCCGCGTGCCACGCGCTGCCGCGCCGGAACATCACATTCGTCGATTCCGTTGTCCGGCTGAATGTCGAAATTTTCGCCGCGACCGCGAGGGCCGACTCTTTGTGTGGCGACGCCACGGTCACCCCGCGGACCCGGATGCCGATCGTCTCGAAGAGCGCTGTTTCCATCACTCCCTGCCAAAAGACACCGAACGATTCTACCGGAAATCGGACAAAGAGCCGGGAGGCACCTTGCGCGCGATAAGCCGCGTTGTGCAGCTGGGGCGAGAGCGAACCATTCACCGGTTTGCCTACGATCGCGCACAGTTCCGTGACGCGATGCAAATTCGGCAGACCGTAATCGAGCACCAGTGCCGAAAGGTCCGTCGGCGATGGTCCCTGGCCATTCGCGACAGTTCCAAAAACCACCGGCGCGCCGTAGCGCGCGGCGAGCGGCCGTGTCCAAGTCGCATTAAGGCTCTCCGCATAGGCGATTACGTCGCGCCGCCGGGTGGCGGCGAGAAACTGGATCGGCGCGAGGGCTGCCACGACTTCCTCGCTCGTGGTCACGAATCGGTACAAGCGGGCCTCCGCCCGGCAGAACGAGGCGAGCAACTGCTGCAATGCGCGCGCTTCGGTCGCCTGGCCGTGCCACGAAATGACCCGCCGATGTGGCGGAATCGCCGCCAGGATGGCGTGATCGAGATCGCGCTGCCCCTCGAGCTCAACGAAATCGAAACGTTTCGACGCTGCCAGCAATCGCGCCCTGCGTACATCGCGTTCGGTCGGGCCCTCGCCACCTTCCAGCCTGCTTCGCAGGGCATAGAGCATCTTGCCGCCGCGTTTCATGAGCCCCGCCGGCGCCGCGTCGCCCAACAGGTCGGCCCGCCACTCGATCCAGTCCGCGTCTCCGCCGGGGCGATCGGCGTGATGCGCAGGCGGTGCGTGCATTGTTGCGATGATGGTCGCCGGGATGCTCATGTTTGCCGACGGGCCTCCTCCCGCTCTCGCTGTTGCGCCATCGCCTCGCAATGCCAGATCAACTCCGCAAAAAATACCTCCAGTTTCCCGGCAAAAACTCTCTCTAGACCGCTGCCTTCGCCGGCCACTTCGTTTACCTTCGAGACCGCGATGAACTCAGGGATCGGAATACCCCCGACGGCCAGCGTGAGCAGCCGCAGTTGAGCGAGGCAACTGATCCCGCCGTAGCCGCCGGCGGAAACCGTGCAAATGCCCACCGGCTTGTGCCGAAGAAAGCCGGCCGGAAAATAATCGAACACATTCTTCAGGGCGCCAGGCACACCTCCCTTGTATTCGGGCGACACGATCAGCAGCCCGTCCGCTTCGCCGAGCTGCTCGAAAAGTTGGCGCGCGATGGGCAGGGCACTCCCTCCCTCGGTCCGTTCCTCCAGCGGCGGCAAAGGATAATCGGCCAAATCGAGGAGCCGCGTCGCGAGCTCCGTTTTCTCCTGGATCCTGGCGTGCAGATATTCCGCCACAGCCAAACTTTTTCGACCTTGCCTGATCGAGCCGACGATGGTCGTGATCAGCAATTTTTGCATCGTAGGGGAACCTCAAAGCTGGGTTATGGCAGGAAGCGCGGACGCGTGTCAACAGATTAGCGTTCCCCGGCGATCCGGGACCCCCGACCGGCTTGCAAAGACCGAGGCACCTTCGTGCTCGACTGAAATCCCCTCTGGCCCAATCATGAGCGGCTCGTTAGAAATTTCACGCTTTCCACCGCTGTGCCCTCCACCGCTAACTTTGTCACGCCCCTTAGTCAGCTCCAGGGAAGAGGTCCTGGCCGGCGCGATCCTTTAAGAGCACTGGTTACAGGTGGAGCGGGATTTATTGGGTCGCACCTGGCTGAGGCATTATGCCGGCGCGGAGACAAGGTCGTCGTTGTTGACGACTTGAGCTCTGGCACCCTCGACAATCTCGCCTGGCGTGCGTCGGGTGACGACCTGGAGTTTGTCCAAGGCGACGCCGGTGACGACGTTTTGCTTAACCAACTGCTCAAAGGCTGCGACTGCATTTTTCATCTGGCCGCAATGCCATCCGTGCAGCAGTCGATTATCGCTCCTCTCGAGAGCAACCGGAGGAACCTCGATATCACCTTGCAGCTCCTCGTCGCGGCGCGCGACGCCGGGGTGGGTCGCGTCGTTTTCGCTTCCTCATCGTCCGTCTATGGCGAGGGAAATGCAGAGGCAAAAGAGGAAGCGTCACGTCCCCAGCTGTTTTCGCCCTACGCCGTCCAGAAATGCGCTGCGGAACAATACGCCCAACTGTTTCACCGCTTGTATGCCTTGCCGGTAGTCACTTTGCGTTACTTCAACGTTTTCGGACCACGGCAGGATTACGATTCGCCCTACGCCGGCGTCGTCGCGCGTTTTTGCAAAGCCATCCTCAACTCCCGCCCCATCACAATTTACGGCGACGGCCAGCAGTCGCGTGACTTTACCTACATTGACAACGTGGTATCGGCCAACCTTCTCGCAGCAGAAGCGCTTGAAGGAAAAATTGCCGGCCGCATTTTCGACTGCGCTACCGGCAATTCCGTTTCGGTGCTGGAATTAGCGGCCGCTTTGGCTGAACTAAGCGGCAGGCCCTTGGCCCAATCTTTAGAACCAAGCCGCGTTGGTGACATCCGTGACTCCCGCGCCAATATCAGCGCAATCGAAAGCGAGCTCGGCTATCGGGTTTCAGTCGGTTGGAAAGAGGGGCTTCGGCGAACACTCGACTCTTATCGATTGGAAGACGCCTCCGTAAGAGGCACTCTCGGTCGCCGATCGGGGCTGGCCTCCAGAATCAATTCTAGTACAGTCCCGCGTGCTTGATTTCACGAAGCCAGGGTGGCGAAATTGGCAGACGCGCCAGACTTAGGATTGCGAAATCATCGATTTCAAAGCGTCGCTTTTCGCTTCAAAGCGAGGCGACTTTAGATGGGAAAACGCCGGTTTGGGGGAGGTCGCGCAATTCCTCGAATGGCGAGCAGAACCCCATTCAATCTAGCACAAATCCTAGCACACGGGCGCGCCAGACCTAGCCCCTCTGATTTTCGCCCCAAAGTGTTCGCCCCAGCGAAAGCCCTAGTCCGTGGCCAATCCGCAGGATCGCTTGGATCGGAATCTGGACAGTGAGTAGACTACCGCCTCAGTCGAGATGTGAAGGAGGAACGCTTCGCCGCGTCTTCAGCGACGGTTCGATGTTTTTTCTCCCGAATGTCGGCCCTCCCATCGCATTAAGAAATAGCCCGACTTCGAAAAGACGGTCTCGGTCGGTCTTGCGCGTACCCGATTGGAGGATCCCGGCGAGATCCCTAGGAAAAAGTGGTTAATAAAAGTAGAATCAGTTCGGGGACTCTCGATTGTGAGGCGAAGACAGGGGTAATCATCCATGGGGGATTGTTCGAAGAGGGCCAACCCAGCATCGACAATCCTGTACTGAACGCAGGGATCATAGGAACCGATCCGGTAAGAATTTGGGTTGAAAGATCTTAGATGATCGGGGAGCAAGCAAGTTCCTTTTCGGGTTGCCTCGCCACGATGCCAGCGCAAAACCAATATAGGCGCTCGTCAAGACAACTCGTGTGGGCCTTATTCTGTTTCCGGATTTAAACTAGCACCAAGTAATTTCCATGAACCGCCTGAGCGTCAGCAAGACCTTTTGGCAAACGATTCGCCAGTACAACCCACTTCATAACTGCATCCTCCTCATTTCGGAATATTAGCACGGCGACTGGCCCGATAATTGGGGCGTTCCTCTTAAGTCTCTCGGGGGTCGACATCGTTTCGGGAAATGTAAACGGTGGCGGCACACCGCTCATCCAGCAGTAGCGTCTTCCCCACAGGAGGCAACTACCGCGCCTGCGACCCGGGCCCCCCTCGATCACTGCCGCAGCCTCTTCGCCGCGAGTACGAATGATCGTCACTTTGTTCTGAACAAAGTTTTGTCTCATGCATCGCTTCCTCGATGGTCAGGGCAACCATCTTCATCCTAAAGGTCACCAAAATGCCTCCGAGGATGAACACGATCACGCCCCAAAAACAATCGTGGCCGGTGGCCACCATGACCACCCATGGGCCAAAGCGAATCCTGCGGCCAGCGTTGCGAATCCCGACATCAGAGCGCCTACCACTGCGTCGTGGCCGTCCATCACCTCATTGTACTCGCCGGAGAGATTCCGATCCATTGGACGGGCGCGGGCCGTGAGAAATGGCGTGGCTAGGGTCGCTACCCAAAGAATCCTTTCGATCTCTACGGCGTTCCATCGCTGCAAGGGCGACGTTTCCTCCGCGACTATGCGCGATTACGACCTGGTCGGCGTCGAGATACCCATTTCTCAATGCAAGATGAGTGCGCAGTTGCTGCGTAGCAACGCTTCGCGCATACACCGTGTTGTAGCCCTTTCATCGGAAGGGTCAATCCGAACCCGCCAACCCAATGCTGTTTGGAGATAGCCGGCAAGAATGATTGCCGTTTACTCGGCTGATAAGAGGCTCAAAAGCCAACGGAATAATTGCGTACCGTGGATCAGTGTGATTACATATTCGGGCGGCGTCACGATCAGGCGCTGGCGTCTCTGTTGCTCCGCCTGATCTTCGCGTTCCCGTGTCTTCAGCGCAGCCTTCTGACGTATGTCCGCCTGTTCGGTGTGACGTGACGACAACCCCGCCAACGCTCGAGAAGTCGAACGGACCACCGCAAACACGATTCATAGCGACGCGCACTGGCGGGGTTAACTGGTTACCCATGTTCTTCGCGGTTTACCAACCGCAAAGACTATGGTGCCTATCACACACTGGAAGCGGTTTTACGAAATCGAGGGGTGTATTGTGAATGGGTATTTCTTGTATAAGAATCGTGAGACCCGCTCCGCCTTCAAGGAGGGATTGAAAGTGCATAGCTATCTTGATTTTGAGGGAATTATCATGACGGATTCCGGCGCGTTTCAGGGTCTTACGCGTCAGTTGTTTCTTAGCAACCGGGCGATTGTCGAGTTCCAGGACATGGCTGGTGCGGATATTGTATCGCCCCTTGACCTAACTACCCCCCCGGCGACAACAGGACAACCGCGCAGAAGAAATCGGACGCCACAACACAGAGGATTCGTGAGGCGTTTGGCCTGGTGCGTCATGGCATGCTCGCCGGGGTGCAGCAGGGAGGGCGATTTCTCGACATTCGCCGGAGGAGCATCGAAAGCCTGATGGGATCGGAGTCGAATACATCGCGATCGGAAGCCTCGTTCCATTTTTCAACAAACGAAGGAATCTGAAATTCGTTGGGGATGTCTTGCGGGGCGCGCGCTGCATCGCCGGGCCGGCGATGCCGATCCATGTATTTGGCGCGGGCGACCCACTAGAATTGCCATTCTTGGTGTTCCTGGGAGCCGATATTTTCGATTCGGCTTCATACGGACGCTATGCTTTGGAAGGCTGGTATATGACGATATATGGAGCAATCAACAGCCCCGACCGCTTGATCGCCGGCGAATACCGGTGCGGTTGCCATATTTGCACTGCGGCCTCTAATCCTGCGGCGATTTTCAAGGATCGGTGCGCCTTGGCGTCACACAATCTCTGGACCATACTCGATACCATCAAACGTATTCGGCTGGCGCTGGAAGGAAACGTCCTGCCGGCCATGCTAGCGCAAGTGCTGAAGAGACACATGGAGTGGTTTCCCACAAGCGAGTTGGCACAGTCATGGGAGAGCCTGCATGTCTAAACCAGAATGGCTCCGAGCCGGGGCGGCGCCGGTTCTGGTCTATTAAGCAGTCATGCGAATTTTGAAACAATATCGCATTGAGGACGCTGCCGCCAGGGCAGTCGTCGAAGAGACATTTTCCAAGGACCGGAAGCTCCGGGATATATGGAAGAGCGGCAAACCGGCTGCGGAGATCAAAAGGACGCGGATTTTCGCGCGAGCGACAGTGGAGGCCAAGCGGAACACCTATGCTGAATTGCGCCGCTATAGCACTGATAAGGAGAGACAAGCCGCCTTGATCGCACAACTCGAAACTGCGTTGACCCCTGCCGATATCGCGCGACTTTCTCAGGAATTGGCGCGTTCTCATGCGAGCACGCGGGAGCGCTATGCCTCACGCGTTGCGTTTTACACGGAACTACAGAGCCTTATCGGCAGCCCAAGGTGTGACGTTGTCCCGCGTTCCGGACAGCTAGGAGCGCGCGGCGTCGACGGAAAGGGCCGTCAAGGTCTTGACCGCATCTCGGTTCTTGTCTGTTACAGGCACGCGAATAACAACCTCATAAAAACCCTTGGTCATGTCGTGGTTGCTTTGCAGTTCGGCATTCCTGGATTGCAGCAGAACGTTTTCCAGTTCCTTGAGAACCTGCTTCTGATCGACTTGCTTTGACTCGAATGTTGCAATTACTGCCATATTTTTGTTTCTGGTTAAGTCTGGGCGTTGTGGATTTCACCTGCATCGCGCAGGATTGAATTTCCCGACCCTTAATGGTTTCACTCAGACACGTCAAGCCCTTTCGCCCGTCCTGTGGTCTTGCACGCAAAGCAGGACATTTGCGTGCGAGCAAAGCAGGACACTAAGCAAGAGCGGGAGAATGAAGGAGGAGAAGGGGGAGTTTTCCTCTGGTTGGCGAGTGCAAGAGGACGGAGTGATCGCCATTTGGATGGAGGCAGCGTGTGACGCGGGTGTTTGGTGGCTGCTCGACGCGCAGGCGCTGGCCGGCGAGAGCAATGCGACCGTCTGGAGCGACGCGGGTTTGGGAGCGGACGCTCCAGACATAAGGCCACCACGGGCAACGCGGCGGCGGGCGCATGACGGAGCGGTTTTCTTACCAGGTTCCAGGCGGCCTTCGGGGTGGAGCCGATCTCGCGGTGTTTTTCGTGGCTGTTGTGGTGGAGGCGGAGTTCTTCGATGAGGCCGTTGGCTTCGGGGAGGGTGGTGACGTGTTCGGCAGCGAAGAGGGCGGGGAGACGTTTTTGCCAGAAGTCGTGCGCGCGCTCGATTTTTCCTTTGGCCGGCGGGGTGGGCGCGAAGCGGAAGGAGACCTCATAAAAGCGTAGGGCGGAGCCGAGTTGGGTGAAGGCGTCTGGCTGGCTGGTGAAGAAAAAGGAGTAGTAGTCGA
>Ga0193744_1000209_pt1 | contig 16278 bp, 15 predicted proteins | sample L1a1metaG_FD_143056 | JGI IMG/M metagenome (GOLD analysis project Ga0193744, IMG submission 143056) | Soil microbial communities from a riparian zone of the East river system, Colorado, United States - L1a1 | ecosystem: Environmental > Terrestrial > Soil > Riparian zone | place: USA: East River...
GAAGGCCTGAACAGCGAATCCCATTTCCCTCAACAAGTCCGGCAACGACTCGCGCACAGACTCGTCATCATCGACGACCGAAACGAGCGAGCGTATGAAAGTCACGAGTTCCTCCTTGCCTGTGCCGGAACATCCGCGACAGGCGTGCCATTCGCCGCACGAGCGTGGGGGCCAGTCCCAACCTCTGGTCTGCGAGGGATCGAAAATGAAAATGTTGCCCCCGGACCCTCATTGAGTTCTGCCCAAAGGCGGCCATTGTGATTCTCAATAATGGAGCGACTAACGGACAACCCAATGCCCATGCCGTCACTCTTCGTCGTGTAAAACGGCTGGAAGAGCTTATCCACGCCTAGGGGCTCGAAACCCACCCCTGTATCCCGCACGGTCAGGCGCTCACCATCGCCTTCCTCTCGTTCCGTTCTGATCACCAGCTGTCGCGGACGATCATTCACGGTGCTCATCGCCTCCGCCGCGTTCCGTAACAGGTTCAGAATGACCTGCTGGAGCTGAACGCGGTCTCCCGTGACAGGCGGCAGATCGTCGGCAAGCTCCTCTTTGAGAAGTACCCGACTTCTCTTCAGCTCCCTTGTTGACAGCGCAATTACCTCGCGGGTTGCTTCATTCAGGTCTACCGGTTCTGCCGTAGCGTCCTTCCTCGCAAAGAGCGCGCGCAATCTTGTAATCACCTCGGAAGCACGGTTGCCATCTCGAATGGTACGCCGCGCGGTTTCGAGCGCGCCGTCCACGTTTGGCGGTTTGGCGGCCAGCATCCGCAGGCAGGTACTGGCGTTGGTAATGATGCCCGAGAGTGGCTGATTGACTTCGTGAGCGATCGAAGCCGTTAGTGTGCCGAGGGTCGTGATTCTCGCTACGTGAGCCAGCTCCAATCGGGCCTTGGCGAGTGCCTCTTCATAGAGCCAGCGCTCAGTCACATCCTGAACGGCGCCGATGTACTCGAGTCGACCCTCTTGGTCACGGATCGCATGGGCGACGAAGTGCACGTGCTTGACTGACTGATCCGGCATCTGCAGCCGATACTCGTCCTCCCAGCCCCTGCCGTCATTCACCGCCGAGTCCATCCGTTCTATCGCGGGTGGAGCGTCATCGGGGTGGATTCGAGCAACTATTAGCTTGTGCGTCAGCTGCACGCCCCGATCAAATTCGTAACAACGATAGAGCTGATCTGACCAGGTAATGTCGCCGGCCCCCAAGCTCCACGAAAAGCTGCCCGTCAAACTGAGACGCTGAGCCTCCGCGAGAAACGCCTCGCTTCGCCGCAACTCCTCCTCGGACCGTTTGCGTGCGGTAATGTCTCGCAGATAACCAGTGAAGGACGGAGGCCCATCGAGCGGGATGCGTGTGATCGTGAGCTCGACAGGGAATTCTCTGCCGTCGGCGCGAATCGCTGTCAGCTCGAGGCGCTTTCCAAGGATTCGCGCCTCGCCTGTTGCAAGGTATCGAGCGAACCCCTGCCGGTGCTGCTCGCGCAAGGCAGGGGGAATGATGACTTCAGCGAGCTGTTTGCCGATGACTTCGTCCCGGCGGTAGCCGAATGTGCGCTCCGCAGCCGGGTTGAACTCAGTGATGCAAGCCAAGTGATCGATCGTAACTATGCAGTCGAGCGCCGAGTCCAGGATCGCTGTCTTGCGCGCCTCGCTCTCGTCAGCGCGTCGTCGATCCTCGATATCGGTGTTCATTCCACACCATTTAACGACCTGTCCGGATGCGTCGGCTATCGGGGAAGTACGAAAGAGAAACCAGCGATACTGCCCATCGACGCGTCGCAGGCGCGCCTCCATTTCACCCCGGTCACCGCCAGCCAGAGCTGATGGCCAACGTTCGAGCAGCCGAGGCAGGTCTTCGGGATGGATCGCTGCCTGCCATCCGCTCCCATAGGCGTCGTCAGCGCTGAGGCCGGTGTATTCGCGCCAGCGTTGATTGAGGAAATCCACATGCCCGTCCGGGCGCGCTGTCCATATCAATCCGGGAAGTGCATCGACAACGCGACTCAGATCGTTGTGCACGTTGGTCACGGCAAGGCACTCCTGCATGATCCATAAATGCATCGCTCGAAGAGCGGTGTCGAGCAATACGTTGGTGCCGGTTTGCCTCTCATGTCAACAGTCCGTTCGTCGAGTGGGGCGTAGCTCCTGCCGCTACGCCGACCGATACCAAAGTATCGACGATACCATCGTGTAATACTGGGATTGCCGCGTCTCAGAGAAATTCTCTCCGCGGTTAGCACATTGGGACTCTCCCAAGGTGATGCATACCGCCATTGCCACTGGTGACGCGAGCGTCACTCAAAGGGAGGGGAAGGACATGCCAGAGCTGAATACCGTGGATGCGCCAGTCAAGGCGCCGGCCCGCACGCCGATGGTGGACACATCCATCCGACCGTTCCGCGTCAACATTTCGGATGAGGACCTCGCGGATCTCCGCCGTCGAATCAAAGCGACCAGGTGGCCCGAAAAAGAGACCGTCGCCGATTTCTCGCAGGGCGTGCCGCTCGCGACGATGCAGAAGCTCGCCCGCTATTGGGCGACGGAATACGATTGGCGGAAGGTCGAGGCGAAGCTCAATAGCTATCCGCAATTCATCACGAATATCGACGGGTTGGACATCCAATTCACTCATGTCCGCTCGAAAGAAAAAAATGCGTTGCCGGTTATCGTCACTCACGGATGGCCGGGCTCGATCATCGAGCAGCTGAAGATTGTCGATCCACTCGTCGATCCCACCGCATATGGCGGGAGTGCATCGGACGCTTTCGATGTGGTGATTCCATCGATGCCGGGTTACGGGTTTTCAGGCAAGCCGACTGCGACCGGCTGGGACCAGGCGCGCATCGCGCGTGCCTGGGCGGTACTGATGAAGCGCCTTGGATACACGCGATATGTGGCGCAAGGCGGGGATTGGGGCGCGATTGTCAACGATCTCTTTGCTACGCAGGGACATCCGGAATTGATCGGTATGCACACCAACCTCCCCGGCGGGATTCCACCCGAAATCAATAAAGCGGCCGCGACCGGCGGTCCGGCGCCAACGGGTCTCTCGGCTGAGGAGAAGCGCGCATACGAGACGGTTGTCGCTTTGTACAAGACGATTCCAACACAGCTTTTCATGACGGCGCACCCGCAATCGCTGTACGGGGTCGCGGATTCGCCCATCGGAGTGGCGGCGTGGCTGATCGACCACGACCCGGCCAGTATGCGGCTCATCGCACGTGCTTTCGACGGGGAGTCGACGGGCCTTAGCCGGGACGATGTGCTCGACAACGCCACCTTGTTCTGGTTGACGAACACGACAATCTCGGCGTCGCGTCTCTATTGGGAGGGGTTCCCCAAGACCGACTTGGGCCCCAAGAACATCTCCATCCCAGTTGCGGTGAGCGTCTTTCCTGACGAGGTCTACTATACGCCGCGGAGTTGGGCGGAGCGGGCGTATCCCAAGCTTGTCCACTACAACCAGCTCGACAAGGGCGGGCACTTTGCGGCGTGGGAACAGCCGAAGCTTTTGGTGGATGAGATGCGTCTAGGGTTCAAGTCGCTGCGGTAACGGAGGCGGCGCGCACACAGGGTGCGCGCCGTTTCTTTCTACCATTGCCGCGGGGACTACATGGGAAATCCGGCTCGCGTAGCGGGGGTGCTTTCGAGCACGCCCTGGGAACTGGTTAGCACCGGCCGGCCGGCGCGGGAGCTCCCGCCCGACCTGCTCCGACAGGCGTCTCGACGGTTGAGCATCGTTGCTCTATCCGCAGCGGCTCTGTCGATCGTCGCCCAATCGGCGGCGCACATCGCGTGGCCCCTGATTGAAGGTCCTGGGGCACCGTGGGTTTTGGGGACAGGCGACGTCGTTGGGCCGGCCATTGTCCTTGTTTCTCTTGCCCTGTTCTTCTATCTCCGTCATGAGCGTGATCCGGCGTTCGTCGTGAATCTTGGATTAGCATACATGGTTGCACTAACGTTCGCGATCGGTGTCGCCTTCCACTGGGGTGCTCCGTCGGGCGATGTCGTTCCGACGATAACCTGGACCGGTCCGGTCATTCTCATGTTCGCGGGTGCCTTGCCCGCGCCACCCGCGAAGATGGCTGTCGCGGGCATTCTCGCCGCCTCCATGGACCCCATCGCCATGCTGCTCGGCAGGTCGGCGGCGGGCGAGTACACCGTCGGTTGGCTGGCTGACGCGCTACTCATGCACTACCAGAACTACATCATGGTCGCCATTGCCGTGATGATCTCGAGCGTGATGACCCGGCTCGGTCAGCAAGTCAGCAAGGCGCGCGAGATGGGGAGCTATCATGTCGGTGAGCTGATCGGCCGGGGCGGAATGGGAGAGGTCTACCGCGCCACGCATCGGATGCTGGCGCGTCCCGCGGCAATCAAGCTTATCCGTCCGGAAATGACCGGTGCGGGAGACAGCGAGTCCGTCCGACTGACAATCCGGCGGTTTCACCGCGAGGCGGAAGTCGCCGCCAGCCTGCGATCTCCGCACACCGTCGAGCTGTACGATTTCGGCGTCACCGAGGACCAGACGTTGTATTTCGTCATGGAGCTTCTCGACGGCCTCGACCTCGAAACAATGGTGCGGCGGCACGGACCCCTACCAGCGGCACGCGTCGTCCGAATCCTCGTACAGGTGTGCGAATCACTCGAGGAGGCGCATCAGCGAGGACTGGTTCACCGCGACATCAAGCCGGCGAACATCCACCTGGGCCGGCTCGGTGTACAGAACGATTTCGTGAAGGTGCTCGACTTTGGTCTCGTCAAATCGATTCCCGGGTCAACCGGCGAATCTTCGCTCGCGACTGTCGCCGGCGTAGTTTCCGGCACGCCCGCATACATGGCGCCCGAGATCGCAATGGGAGAGGACTTCGACGGCCGCGCCGACCTGTATGCCCTCGGGTGCGTTGCGTATTACCTGCTGACCGGGCAGAGAGTGTTCGAGGGTACGACAACCCTGCAGCTGGTTGCGCGGCATCTTCAGGACGTGCCGATTCCTCCTTCGATACGCTGCGATATGCAGGTTCCTCCGGACCTGGATCAACTCGTGCTTGCGTGCCTGTCCAAGAAACCGGCAGATCGGCCCTGTAGCGCGTTCGAGCTTTCGCAACGTGTTACGGATGTGCGGCTGGAGGCTCCCTGGACCGACGACCGAGCCGCGCAATGGTGGAAGGTCAACCAGCCTGCTTAACCCCCATGTCCATTCCATCAATCCAAAGAGATCATGGGGTTAACTGCGAGAAGTGGCAAGAAACCCAGAACTTCGACAGGCTTTCAGATCGCTGCGATGACGACGTACACTATGATGGCTGCGTGCGAAACGGAATTGGCTACAACGTGCCGCATGAAGAACCAAAGGCTTTCGTGAAAGCGATCGTGGATGCCGACGAGTACTGAAAAACCGGAAAGGGGATGAAAAAGGGAGAGGCGGACGTGCCATACGTGCGATCGAGGAGCTCCGACAAATGTCTGAAATTATCAATCGGGAGCGGCGCAGATTTATTGGATCTGCGGCTGCTGCGCTCGGCGCGGCGAGACTGGGCGTCATCGGATCCGCGGTGCAACAGATGGCGTGCGCAGCGCTGACTGAGAGAGATGAGGGCGTGCTTCCCGCACTGACCGGAGCGACGGAGTGGCTCAACTCGCCACCGCTGACGCCGGCGGGCCTGCGCGGGAAAGTCGTGCTCGTGGATTTCTGGACCTACACGTGTGTCAACTGGCTTCGCACCCTTCCGTATGTGCGCGCGTGGGCCGAGAAGTACCGCGAGCAGGGATTGGTTGTAATCGGTGCACACACGCCGGAATTTCCGTTCGAGAAGGACATAGACAACGTGCGCTGGGCAGTGAAGGAGATGAACGTCGGCTATCCGGTCGCGGTGGACAGCGACTATGGCGTCTGGCGCGCCTTCGACAACAACTACTGGCCGGCAGTCTACGTCGCCGATGCGAACGGTCGCATTCGGTACCACCATTTCGGTGAAGGCGCTTATGATGAAACCGAGAGAGTCATTCAGCGATTACTGAAGGAGAATGGACGGACGACAGACAATCAGTTGGTGAGTGTCAACCCGCGCGGGCTGGAGGTTGCCGCCGATTTCGGAACGCTGCGATCGCCGGAGAGCTACCTCGGCTACGAGAAGGCCGAGGCGTTCGCGTCTGACGCGCTGCAAGACGCGCCTCGCGTCTATTCAGTTCCCAGAATGCTCTCGCTCAATCAGTGGGCGCTCGCTGGCGATTGGACATTGAATGGAGGGCGCGCTGTGCTCAACAAGCCGGAGGGTCAGATCGTATATCGGTTTCACGCCCGCGACGTGAATCTCATCATGGGCGTTCCACCGGGAGCACAGCCGGTGCGGTTCACCGTGAAGGTCGACGGAAAGCCGCCCGGTGAGGCTCACGGGACCGACATCGATGAGCAAGGGAACGGAACGGCCGGGCGTCAGCGGACCTATCAGCTGGTGCGCGAACAGCAACGGATAACCGATCGGGAATTCGAGATACAATTTCCGGCGCCGGGAGTGGAAGCGTTCTGCTTTACGTTCGGCTAGTGAGGAGCGAGAAGGAAAAAATGTCTGAGGAAGTCAATCATGATCGCCGCCGTTTCATTGGAGCCGCGGCTATGAGCATTGCCGCCGCACAATTTGGCGTGCCGGGCTCGCTGGAGGCGCAATCCAACGAGGAAATCCCGGCTGGTGCAGCGAGCGCCAGCCAGAGAACCAACCAATCGCTCGGCCCGATCAAGCAGATCGGTGCCGGACTTCTGAATGTCGGATACGCAGAAGCCGGCCCCGCGAATGGTCCTCCGGTAATTCTTCTGCACGGTTGGCCCTACGACATATACGCCTACGCCGATGTCGCGCCCTTGCTGGCGGCGAAGGGCTACAGGGTGATTGTGCCGTATCTGCGCGGCTATGGCACGACGCGCTTTCTCTCCAGCGACACATTCCGGAATGGCCAGCAATCGGCGATTGCCGTCGACATCATCGCGCTCATGGATGCTCTCAAGATCCAGAAAGCGATCGTCGGCGGATTTGATTGGGGATCGCGGACGGCGGACATCATGGCGGCGCTCTGGCCGGAGCGCTGCAAAGCGATCGTCGCCGTGAGTGGTTATATCATCGTCAACCTCGTGGCGAACCAGCAGCCGTTACCGCCAAAAGCCGAGCTCGGGTGGTGGTACCAGTATTATTTCTCCACGGAACGCGGCCGAGTGGGCTACGACAAATACCGGCGCGATTTCAACAAGTTGATCTGGAACATCGCCTCGCCGAAATGGAAGTTCGATGATGCCACGTTCGATCGCACGGCGGCGTCGTTCGACAACCCGGATCACGTCGCGATCGTCATCCACAATTACCGCTGGCGCCTGAGCCTCGCGAAAGGCGAATCTCGATACGACGACCTTGAACAGAAACTCTTCGCGGGTCCTGCTATCACCGTGCCGGCAATCACTATCGCCAGTGATTTCGACGGTCCTGCCGCGGACGGTTCAGGCTATCGCAATAAGTTCTCGGGCAAATATTCGCACCGAGTACTGAAGGACATCGGCCACAACGTGCCGCAGGAAGCCCCGCAGGCGTTCGTCGACGCTATCGCGGAGGTCGACAGCTATTGATGTTCGCTGCGGATCGCCGCCGCCGGCGTTCTATGCGTCGCCAGCCAGGTGCATTCCCTGATGGGAGTGCTGCGCAGCGTCGTGAAGTGCGCGGATGAACGACTCCTGGTTCGCCCACGATCCGTCGTAACGCTCGCCATTGAAGAAAAAAGTCGGCGTGCCGTTCACGCCGCTGCGAACTCCGCTCCGAAAGTCGTCGCGTACCCGCTTTCCATACGTACCAGCTTCGAGGTCTCGCGAAAACTGTTCGACGTCGAGTCCGAGCGACTTCGCGTAACCAATGAGGTGTTCGACCGCGAGCGCATCCTGGTGCTCGAATAGCGTGTCGTGCATCTCCCAGAACTTTCCCTGCGCTCCTGCCGCCTCCGCTGCCTCCGCCGCGGTCCGGGCGTGCGGGTGCGCTTCGGCGAGCGGAAAGTTGCGGAACACGAAGCGGAGCTGGGACCCAAGCTCTCGCTGCGCTCTCTTCACGACCGGCTGTGCCATTCCGCAGTAAGGGCATTCGTAGTCGCCATACTCTACGAGCGTGACCGGTGCGTCCTCAGGACCCTCGGCGTGATCGCTCGCACTCGCCGGCGGCGTCAGTTGACTATCGGTCATGGCCGTGCCTCCGCCGCCTCGGCGCGAATGGATTCCGTTTTGGCCGGCGCAGATTTACGCGGGAGCGACTCGAGAGCGCTCAGAATTCCATCGGCGCCCGGGTTCACGGCGATCGGGGAGCAGTAGCTCCAGCGGATGATCCCGTCGGCGTCGATCACGAAGAGCGCGCGCTCACTCGTGCCGTCCTCCGCGCGGTAGGCGCCGTACGCGCGCGCAACCGCTCCTTTCGGCTCGAAGTCGGCCAGAAGTGGGAAATGCAGATTTCGATCATGCGAGAACGCGGCGTGACACCAGACGCCGTCGACCGAGATCCCGAGAATCTCGGCGCCGTACTCGCGAAATTCCGAAAGAATCTCGTTGTAGAGCGCCACCTGATCGCCGCACACGGGACTCCAGTCGGCCGGATAGAACACGAGAATGACCGGGCGTCCTCGAAGCTCGCTCAGGCGGAGGGTCTGGTTTGGCGTCGCGCTAAGCGCGAAATCGGGTGCTTGCGCACCAGCGGGAAGGATTTGGGGTTCGCGCTGGCGCTGGGCGGATTCCGTCATTCTGTACCTCGTCCACGAGACTGAATATGAGAACAATCCTCATTCTAATGGTCATTGAGCTAGATTGCATCATGGCGACAAGAGACAGCGTTATAAAAGACTTCGAGTTCGTTGATGGTGAGCGGACGTTCTTCTGTACGGTAGAGGTCCCCGGTCAGACGGGGATGCCGCCCTGGTGGTGGTTCCGCCTCGACAATGGGGTGGGCACGCGTTACGCGCCCTTCGAGGCCTCGGCCACTGACACGAAGAAGTCAGTTCAGGCGCGGATCCTCGCCTATCACGCAGAGCTTCTTGCCATTGCGGCACGACCGGCCTATCAGAGGCCAGTCTGGCGGAAGCCGGAGCCTGTAGTTTCGCAGGGCGAGATCGCCCCAGCCACGGCGGCCCCAGCCACAACGCCGAGCTGATTCGCCCAGTACTACGGCAGGGCGGCTCATCAGCTCGGCGTTTGGGTGGTTGGCGTGCTTAGGTCGCGGAGTCCTCGGTGTAGAGCTTGGCTCCGACCCACGCTGAAAGCACGAAGTTGATGAGTCCAAACAACGCAAACATGGACCAGAGTCCCGTCGACATCATGCCCATGTGCAGGTATCCCGACAGGAAGATTCCGGCGAGGAGCCAGAACAGCACTGCGGCAATCATGGCCGTTCGGAATCCGGGACCAAAGCGCGGGCGAATCGCCGCGTAGGTCCAGACCAGCAGGATTCCAAGAACGAAATCCATGACGATGTAGCTCACCATCACGGAGGGCTTCATCATCGCGTCGCCCATGCCGGGCTTGAACGCCTCTGATTCCGCTTTCATGCGCGCGCCGAGGATGAACGCGTTCGATACGAAATCGATGATGTTCATCACGACACCGGCAGCGATGCCTCCGATCACGACTTTTTGCGTGTTAATGGCCATGCTATCCTCGGTTTAGGAAGTTGGACCCGCGCCGCATCGGAGGGAGTGTCGGTGGCAAGGGCAGCGGCGTCAATAGGAATTCTTTGGACGCCTGTTTACTAGCTGATTTAGGCAAAACCAAAAGCTGGGGGCTGGTAGCTTGCCGCTGGTCGCTGGGGGCTTTTTTATTCGGTTCCAGGAACGCCGAAGACGCCATCACGTCAGTACGAAAGCTACCAGCGACCAGCTGAAAGCTATCAGCTCCCAGCTTTAGCTTTGGTTGCACAGATGTCCGCGCCCGGCCGCCGGGCGGATCGGGGACCAACCCTCTCGCCGCGGCGCCCAGACAACGGGCCTGCCTACAGTATGCCGCCGCTCCGCACGCGGAAGTCGACGTTATCCGAGATCCACTTCCACAGCTCTTCCTGACTCTCCGGCGTCTCGCCCGTCCGGTAGTGCGATCTCCACGTGGCCATCACCTCATCGTCGACGGTCCACATCCGGACTCTGCGGCGCGGGACCTTCTTCTCCCAGTGCACTGCCACGGTGGGTCGCGGGTACAGGACGCGAATCGTGGTGTTCTTCGAGAGGTACTCGAGACCACTCACGTTGATTTTCTTGTACTTGCTCAGGCTGTCGTTCCTTTCCGACGGCGTATCCGGCAGTCCGTCGGTGAGCATCACGATATTGAGCGGTGAGAGCACCAGGTTCTGGCGCTTCACCAGCGTTCCGACGCGCTCGAAGAACGGATTGAAGTCGGTGAGCCCATCATTCGACGGGTACTCCTTTCGCAGGAACGCCGCGATCTGCGGGACGCTCATGTTCTGAAAGGTGTGGATCGGCTGGAAGGACTTGGTCTCCCCCGGCTTCTCGCCACCGAACGAGCCGACGAACACTGCGGTCGGCTGCTTCAGTCCACCCAGTCCGTGAAGGTGGGCGTAGAGGTAATTCGCCGTGAAGTCGATCGCGCTCTCATATCGGGCTTTGCCCCGGAATGAGCCGCTGACGTCGATCCCTATGACAAGTGTTGACCGAGCGACCCGTGCGCCATCGGCTGCCGGTGGCGTGCACCCCACGGCTGCACTCAGCACGAGCGCTAGTGCCGCGCCGCGAGCGGCAGCCATATGCGATAGTCTCATCACGCTACCCTCGTCCGCGGATCGTGCGGGGTGAGTTTTCTCGCACCCGAATCCAGCGATGGGCGATGGACCAACGGCGTCGCGGCGAGGATTTCCTCGAGGGACTTGAATGGCAGCGAGAACATCGGACGTGATTTGATTGTGACAACCGCGAAGTTGATCGCGGCCGCCAGAAGCTGGAGCACGGGGAGCGAAAGCAGCTCGAACATGCGCTTCGCTTCGGCGTGGAACCACTCGGTCTCCGCCTTGAGGGCGTTGACCGGCTCGCGCCAGAGTCCTGGCTCGACCGCCCTTACGATCGGGCGCGCTGCACCTTCGTGCGAGACAGCCTGCCGCGACAGGATCGAAAGCAGTGCCGGCGTTCCGAATCGACCGAACAGGAACCACGACATACCGCGCACGCCGAGCCATCCGAAGGATGCCAGAGCGAGCGTTGCGCCAATGCCAAGCTGCACTGAGCCGCCCGACTGCTGGGCGATCCACGGCGTGATCGCGTCGATCAGCTCGCGGTAGAGGAAGATCACCTCGAAGAACATCACCGCGCTTTCGACGACGAGCATCTGTACTATAGTGGCCGTCTTCTTTTCCTTGATTGCTTCCGTGACGACCTGCACGCAGGCGAAGCTTCCCGCCACGAGCATGAACAGGAACATCCAGAGCAACGGCGCCATCACGCGCGGGTTCGGATCGAACCCGGTGAGACTGCCGAACACTTCATTGAGTGTGGGCTGCAGCGTGAACGTGAAGATCGTCGCTTCGATCGCGCACCACACGGTCAGCACAAAGAATGCGACCCACGGCACACCGGGCTGGAAGTAGCGTTCCGTCGACCAACTGAGCAGCGTGAGCGGAGAGCGCAGGATGCCAAGCAGTATGTTCTTGACCATCAGGAAGGCAAAGCGCACCGAGCCGATGACCCAGCCGACGAGTGCAACGCCGACGCGAAGCATTCCCGTCCAGAAAAGCCAAATGCACCGGCCAGCATCCCACCACGCCATGAGCATCGATGTGATGAAGGCGCCGCGACCGGACCGGAAGGGAAGCGTGTATATGGAAGCGACCGTGCACCACATGCCGGCCGCGATCAGAAGCGCAGGCATCAGCAGGACGATGAATGCCAGCGTGCGGGCGGCGGAAAATCCGCCTGCCCACGCCAGTGCTATCGAAGACTGCCATGCTGCGAGCCAGCGCATTGGCGCCAGCAGAGTGAGCACCGCGCCTTGCCAATCCGCGGGAAATAGAAGCGCAAACGATTCGAACATGATCGTCGACCTCGAGTAGGAGGTTCTGCGTTCGCGCCGTTTAATGCGTAGGAACTGCGAAAATGAAGGGCGATCCAAAGCCCGGCGCGTTCAGTTATTTCAAGTCTGACGAGCCATAGTTCTGGCGGGAAACGCCAATCCGGGAAGTCGCCGCCGGGGCCCGGAAAACGGCTAGTTAACGGCCATTTCGCTTGGTTGAAGCGGCCTCCGCGAGGTCGGCCGATTCGAGGCTTTACGAGGCCTTTTTGAGGCGATCCGGTTGAGTGCCACAGGGCGTCTCCGGTTGAGGCGGCGCCGCTGGCCGAGGCGCTACGGGTTCGGCCGAAAGGGCGCCTTGATCCGTATCGGAACAGCGGTCGTGCCCCAGTGCAGGCGCAACACCGCTTCGTCGCGAAGCACCATTGGGAAATAGATCGCGAACGACTCCATCGGCGAGACCTGCTCGGGTGTCACGTTCACGCGAAGCACATCGAGACTGGCGCCCGGATATGGCTTGTGAAAAACGTGCGCCGCTCGACTGAAGATGACCGTCCACGGCGCCCGCTCGTGGGGGATCAGCCAGAGCGTGTACTCTCCGGCGCGCAGTTGTTTACCCTCGATCAGAACATCGCGACTGAACGTGATGCGCGTCGCGGAGTCCGCGCCTGGGTGCCAGACGCTGTCCCACGGGACGAGCGCACCGAACAGCGCGCGTCCTCGAGCCGCCGGCCGTCCGTATACTATAGAAATGTTGGTGAACGCGACCATCTGGGTCACGCTGCCTCTCTGGCTCGGCGGATAACCCTGGCTTTGTGCGGGAGCGGCGCTGAAGACAACCAGAAGGCCGACAGTGACCGCGCCGGGGTAAAGCCATTTCTGTCTCATGCGTTTTGTTCTCCAGGGGCTCGACCGGCCTTGTGCATCAACACGAGAAAATATCCCGCACAAATCCAAAGCAGGCCGGCAGTGATCCATCCGACCGGGGAATAACTCAACGCAAAAGGATTCGTGCCGGGCCGCGCGAAAGAAGGAACGATGTCCTTGGTGTTGTTGATCGCGGAATGCATCAGCATCGTGAGGAAGAGACTTCCGTTGGTGTTTGCATAGAGCCACCCGATCGCCACGGACAGCGCGGTAACCTGCAGAAGATAAAGCGGGAACGACTGGCCGGTCGTGTCGGTTCCAGCAATGAAGAAGAGTGGCAGGTGCCAGAGAGCCCAGATGATACCAAGCACCACGCTCGCTCCGCCGAGCCCGAGGCGCGATGCGAGTCGGGGAAGGGCATACCCGCGCCAACCGGTTTCCTCACCGGACTGCCCGAAGACGAGTAGCGATCCAATCGTAGCCGCGACCATCAAGTAAAACGGCTCACTGCCGAAGCGCGGCCACACACCCAGTGCAACGCGATGGATCAATGCCGCCGCGAGCTTGATCGCCGCCATGTACGCGATCGCAAACAGGTACCACCTTCCTCCAGCGCTCACCTGCACCAGGCGATTCAGTAACGCGCGGACTCCAGCCTTGCCTTCGTGTCGAGCCGTGAGCCCCACGGCGACCAGCCCAGGCGCGAATACTCCGAGGTAAAAGATCACGAGCGGAAGCCCCGGTCGCGGGAACCCAGCTGACCCGCGGCCGGACATAAGCCACGCGATCAGCCAACTGGCCCACGTCACTCCGAACGTGAGCGCGAAGAACGCGATGAGCGACCCCCACGGGGCCAGCGTCTCGCGGTCCTCGGCTTTGCTGTCATTGGCAGAAAGACTCATCGGCGCTAACGATGACGAGATGCGTTGACGCGGGAAAGTACTCTGCCCCCAAAGCATGGCGGAGCGGTTCGGCGTCAGATACTGAAACCAAGCGGGACCCTGCGCGTAGGCCCAGTCATGATGCTCACTCTCCTCACGCTTCTTTCATTCGTTTCAACATCGATTGCTGCCGCGCCAGATTTCACAGCGTACGCGGGAAATTATCGCGTTGCTCCAGGTGAGGTGATCGCGATCGCCGAATGGGAGCTCGATCCCGCCTCGCCGCACATGCTGGCATTTACAAATCTGAAGACCGGCCGAATCGGCGTGCTGAGCGAGTTTGGTGCAGATGAGTTCGCGCTCCACGAGGGTCTTCTGGCAGGTCCGCAGGTCGCCTCGATAAGGTTCATCCGATCAGGCAATCGTGTCATCGCGCTCACCTACACATCTCCCGGTGGGCCAACGCTCCAGGCGCGACGAAGTGCGACCCGGCAGGAGAACGCATCCGTTGACGTCGGTCTCGTGAGGCTCGCGGGAACGCTTTACCTGCCCGAAGGGCGTGGTCCGTTTCCTGTGATCGTGATAGTTCCGGCCGGTGCCGTCGGTCGGACAGCATCGGCGACGTTTCCGAATTTCTTCCTCGCCGAGGGATTCGCCGTGTTTGTGTACGATCGGCGACCAGTCTCCGCGCCATTCACGACATACGCCTCCGATGCAATCGCGGTCGTCGATCACCTCCGCCATCGAGCCGATGTCGACGCGAGGAAGATCGGCTTGTGGGGCCACAGCCAGGGAGGGTGGGTATCGCTGGTCGCGGCTTCACAGTCGTCAACAATCGCCTTCGTGATCGACCACTCCGGCATGATGCTCCCCGCCTGGCAACAGGAGCTCTACCGCCTGGCGGCCGAAGCGAAAGCAGATGGTGTCACGCCGAACGATATCACCAACGCCGTCGATTTTGAGACGCGCCTGATGTCCGTCGCGGCCAATGGGCAGGGATGGCCAGACGTCGCGGAAACGATGCGCGCGAATGAAAAGGCGTCGTGGATGGAATTGGTCTACAAGCCGGCGTCGCTCGATGAGTTGAAGCGCGTATGGCGAAATGACTTCAGCTTCGATCCGCGGCCATTCGCCGCGCGCGTGCGTCAACCGGTTCTCGCTCTGTTCGGCGGTCTCGACAAATCCACACCCATCCAATCAGCCGCCAACCTCGATAGCGCCATGACGGGCAGGAAGAACTTGACGATCGAGATTTTCCCAACCGCGAATCACGCTTTTCTGGAAGCAAAGACCGGTGGCAATAGTGAAATCCCGTCGCTCAGTCACTTTGCGCCCGGCATGTTCGCGTCAATGCATCGATGGTTGCGCTTGAACTCCCGCGGCCGGTGAGCCCGCGGCCCGCGCTTGTTCGAGAAGCGCATCCAGATCGACGCGCGAAAAAAGCCGACCGCCTTTAACAACAGCGAAGATGCGGCGCGTGTTGCGAATATCCGAGAGTGGATCCGCGTCGAGGAGGACGATGTCGGCGATCCTTCCGGCCGAAAGGGTCCCGAGACGGTCGTCCAGGCGCGCGAACTGCGCGGGCCCCACAGTGGCGCTCCACAGTGCGTCGCGTGGTGACAGCTTCGCGTCTTCCACCAATCGCCGCAGCTCCTCGTGCAGAGCAAAGCCGGGATAGACGAGCACGGATCCGGCATCGGTTCCCGCCAGAATCCTGACGCCGAGCTCGTGCATCCGGTTGACGTCGCTCGCGCTGCTCTGGTACATCGCCTCGAGTGTTGCGGCCGGAGTCGATGCACTGTCGGCGATGCGCTCGTCCACCTGCATCCTCCACCACCCGAGCAGCCACGGCGACGCGTAGGCACGTCTCTCGTCGAGTCGTCTTGCGTCGGCGCTGAAGATCGCGCGCGCCGCGGAGTCGCCGGACAGCATCACTGCCCGCGACACCGTAAGGGTCGGAGTGTAAAACGCACCTTTGTCGACGAACTTCCGGTAAATGGAATCCCGAGCCGCCGTGGACAGGCTGCTGAGCGGCGGCAGGATGCCGTGCTGGAGATCCGTCAGCCCGGAATCGAGCGCGCTCGTGATCGGCAGGTTTTGCTGATGCGCAGCCACTCGCAACCCTGCTCGTCGTGCTTCCCGCAAGATTGCGTAGAAAGCCTGTGGGCTCGCCGATGTCCGGACCTTTACGAAATCCACGTGCAGCTTTAGGAGCGAGTCGATCGCCCGACGAGCGCCGGCCGAGTCGGCGACGCCGATTCGGTACGGCAGGACGCGCAGCGCCAGCTGCGAGCGCGCTCGGTTGCTTCGCTCGATTACACCCTGCAGGTAGCGCGGGCTCTCGAGGATCGGGCCGGGCGTGACGATGCGCGGTCCGACGAGCGTTCCCGCGTTCATGCGCGCCTGCCACGCGCGAGTGCTGTCGATGAAGCCACCCATTTCGCGAACGCTGGTGACGCCGAGTGCCACGAACAGGGGCAGCGCGTTGACGCCGGTGTTCATGAAA
>Ga0193744_1000210_pt1 | contig 16146 bp, 13 predicted proteins | sample L1a1metaG_FD_143056 | JGI IMG/M metagenome (GOLD analysis project Ga0193744, IMG submission 143056) | Soil microbial communities from a riparian zone of the East river system, Colorado, United States - L1a1 | ecosystem: Environmental > Terrestrial > Soil > Riparian zone | place: USA: East River...
AGGATCAGATAATAAACCTGTAAAAATGAATTTGACAATTGAAGAAAAAAATGCCCTTGTAGCCTTTTTAGGTACATTTACTGATGGGAACTTTATTAATGATAGCAAATTTTCAAATCCATTTAAGTAAGATTATTTAATGAACATATTATTATAATAGTTGCTTTTATAAAAGCAACTATTATAATAATATGTAATACATCATCTTTTCCAGGATTGATAACTTATTCCAAGCCTCCTCTATAAGATTTAGGCCTATTTAAAATGGAAAGGCATTTGAATCAAAGCTTTTACCCACATCATTAACATCTTATTGTGAAATATTAGATTTTCATTTAATATCCAACACATTTATAGTGATTACATTTGCCTAGCAATTGAGGAAAAGGGTAACAAGTAATATTTATCTGACCTTAATTGCCAATTTTAATAATATTCTTAACCTCGTCAAATTACTTAAAATGAAAAACTTAAAAGCTATTTTCGCTATCGCTATTCTTGTTGTTGCTTTTGCTGCTTGCAAAAACAAACCTGCTGAAGAAACTACAGCTCCTGCTGAAACAACTCCAACTACAACAACAACAACACACGATACTACTACAACTACAATGCCTGCTGATACTACTAAGAAATAGTAATAGCATAATAATAAAATTTTTCTGAAGACCCATTGTATATAAGCAATGGGTCTTCTTATGTTATAGAGAAAATGACACCCTTTATCTATTTTTTCTACTAATTATTTGAATTCTCCTTTGAAACCTAACTGAATTGGATATTTTTACAAAAAATATCTGGCTTATGTTAAGGAAATCCACTACTACCTTATTTATTTTCTTTGTTTTCTTATCAAGCCTTCTTGCTGATGAAGGTTTATGGTTACCTATTTTTCTCAAACAATTGAATGAGAAAGATATGCGGAATCTAGGTATGAAATTAAAAGCAGAGGATATTTACAGTATCAATAAGGGAAGTTTAAAAGATGCTGTAGTTTTATTTGGTGGTGGCTGTACAGGTGAAATAGTTTCTTCTGAAGGGCTTTTGTTCACCAATCACCATTGTGGGTATGGACAGATTCAAAGTCATACCACTATTGAGAATAATATACTCAAAAATGGCTTCTGGGCTAAATCCCATTCTGAAGAACTCAAGTGTTCTGGCCTGACAGTAAGTTTTATTTCCAGAATTGAAGATGTAAGCGATTTAGTTTTAAAAGGGGTTATTGCCACTATGAATGAAGTAGAAAGGCAAACTCAAATAGATAAAAATATTGAATCTTTAAAATCCACTATTAAGAAAGAAGCCTATGAAGATTTAAGTATTAAATCATTCTTTGCTGGTAATCAGTATTTTGCATTTATAAGTATTACATATAAGGATATACGTCTGGTAGGTAGCCCTCCTGAAAGCATTGGTAAATTTGGTTCAGATACAGATAATTGGGAATGGCCAAGACATACCGGCGATTTTTCTGTTTTCAGGGTATATGCGGGGCAAGATAATCTGCCTGCTGAATATAATGAAAACAATAAACCCTTTATACCTAAGCATTTTCTGCCCATTTCATTAAATGGTATAAAAGAGGGTGATTTTACAATGGTCTTTGGATTCCCTGGTCGAACTGATGAATATCTTCCAGCTGTGGCTGTTAAACAAATTACCCAATCTATAAATCCTATCAGGATTGCAATGAGAGATAAGGCATTAAAGATTATGGATGCTAAGATGAGAATTGATCCAAAAATTAAGATCCAATATGCTAGTAAATATGCAGGTATTGCAAATTCCTGGAAAAAGTGGATAGGGGAGAGTCAGGGTATAGAAAAAAAACACGGTATTGATAAGAAGAAAAAATATGAACAGGAATTTACTAGTCGAATCAAGCTAAATCCAGACTGGCAAACATCTTATAGTAATATCTTACCCCAATTTGATATTCTGTATAATGAAAATGAGAAGTATATAGTAAGTAAGGAGGGGATGGCAGAAATGTTTAGTAGGATTGTGGAAATATTCAGACCAGCAAGTTCTGCACTCCAGCTTATCAAAGCATTTGAAACAAAAGGACAAGATGGTTTTGATGTTACTAAAGCAACAATAATAAAGGGAATTCCAGGTTTTTATAAAAACTTTAATATAGATATCGATAGGGAAATGTTTGTTGAGCTTATGAAGATTTATAAGCAAAAAGTCAATGCAGATTATATACCTGGCTCAGTAAGTAAATTAAATGAAAAAGATGCATTAGAATTATATAATAACTCTGTTTTTAATGATGAAGCTAAATGGAGAAATATTCTTCAGCTTCCATCTACAGAAGCAATAATGGGTATTAATAATGATCCCATAATCAAACTATTAAAAGAAGCCAATGATTTTAATCTGGCAGTACTTTCACCAAAGTCAAACGATCTTCAAAATCAGATTACAACACTTCAAAGATCATATATGAAGGCACAAATGGAAGTATTTAATGAGAAAAAATTCTATCCTGATGCTAATAGCACAATGCGTGTTTCCTACGGTAAAGTAAAATCGTATTCACCCAAAGACGGAGTTACTTACAACATCCAAACAACAATAGATGGTGTAATGGAAAAATATATTGCGAGTGATTATGAATTTGATCTGGATGCTCATTATAGAGATCTTTATAATAGGAAAGATTACGGAAGATATGGGCAAAAAGGCACCTTACCTGTTTGCTTTCTGGGAGCTAATCATACTACTGGAGGCAATTCTGGAAGTCCCGTAATTGATGCTAATGGCAATTTAATTGGATTAAATTTTGACCGGGTTTGGGAAGGAACTATGAGCGATATGAATTATGATTCTGAGATATGTCGAAATATAATAGTAGATATAAGATACGTATTATGGATTATTGACAAATATGCAGGAGCTCAAAATCTAATAAATGAAATGACAATTGTGCAGAAAAATAAATCTAAATAAGATGGAGGTAAATGATAAAATAAGATACCCTTTTGGGAAAATGCCGGTTTACGCAGACATTCCTCCAGAAATGCTCTATGATTGGATTGAAACTATTGGTGATTTTCCAGACAAACTGAAGGAACTAATAAAAGATTTAAATTCCATAATGGAAAATGCTAGATACAGGGAAGGTGGTTGGACCATAAGGCAAATAGTTCACCATCTGGCTGATAGTCATGTTAATGCCTATATCCGAATTAAATTAGCCTTAACTGAAGATTCTCCAACAATCAAACCTTATTATGAAGAGCGATGGGCCGAGTTAGCAGATACCTTTGAATCTCCAGTAAATCTTTCTATACAGATATTAGAAGGGATTCATGGTCGAATGTATAGTCTTTTAAAGTCTATGAACCCTGAAGACTTTAATAGGTCATATTATCATCCTGAGCATAAAATGGATTTCTCATTAGCACAACTTGCAGGCATGTATGATTGGCATTCAAGACACCATATGGAACACTTAAGGATGGCAAAGCAAAATTATGAACAGGGAATTTTCTTCTCATAATCAACTATAACTTTATAAAAGTAAAAATCGAATAATTATGCGTTTAGGCCTTTTAGTATTCATTACTGTTTTTCAAATTTCATTTACATTTTCTCAGCAGAATATATCTAGCCTTAAATTGGATGATATAATGAAGGGTGACAAATTTGTTGGATATCTACCAAGTAACTTTAATTGGTCAGAGGATAGTAAGAATATTTATTTTGACTGGAATCCGGAAATGAAGACTATCAATGAATTATATAAACTTAATATTAATAAAAGAATACCTGAGAAAGTAAGTATAGATGAGCAAAAAAGGATAATACCAAACGGAGGAAATTATGATAGAGCATTTAAGCATAAAATATACAGCAGTTCAGGGGACTTATATCTTTATGATGTTGAAACAGCTAAAACCTTGTTGATAACACAAACCCAAGATTATGAGGCTAATCCTGGATACTCAATTGGTGAACAATATATCTATTATACAATAGGGAATAATATTTTTAGTTGGGAATTAAAGACCGGAGCAACAAAGCAACTTACCTATTTTATAAAAGGAAATAAAAGACAAGAAGGAAAGAAAGCTGATTACGATGCTTATTTGGAAAGACAGCAATACGAATTGTTTGAGGTGTTAAGAGACCAAAAGAAACAAGCTAAGGATAGAAAAACCATTAATGAAGCTTTAAAAGTAAAAAGGCCAAAGGATTTCTTTTATGGAGAGAAGAATATTCAAAACCTTTCCGTTGATCCTAACCTTCAATTTGTATGTATTACTTTATCCAGACAAGGAGACACAAGGGTTGCACAGGTTCCTAATTACATAAGTGAAAATGGTTTTACCAGAGATATTCCTTCACGTGAGAAAGTAGGAGTTCAGCAAGATAGTTATGAGTTTCTGATATATAATATGGTCAAGGATACGGCATTTACATTTAATAGAAATAAGCTCCCAGGAATTTATCAACAACCTATATTTCTAAAAGATTACCGACCTGATAGTGTAAAGTTGATTTCCACAAATCCAAAAGAAGTAATATATATGAACCCGGTTTTTTCAGGAGACGGGAAAATAGTGATGGAAATAAAGTCACAGGATCATAAAGATCGTTGGATCATTTTGTTAAATCCGGATGATATAAGTTATAAAGTATTGGATCATCAACATGATGAAGCATGGATTGGAGGTCCGGGTATATCGGGGTGGAGTGAAGAATCTGGTAATATAGGATGGTTAGCTGATAATGAAACAATCTGGTACCAATCTGAAGAAACTGGTTATTCACATATTTATACTCAAAATATTGATACAGGAAAGAGAACTCAACTTACAAGTGGAAAGTTTGAAATATTACAGGTTCAATTATCCAGAGATAAAAGCAATTTTTACATAACTAGTAATAAGGAATCTCCCTTTGAGCACCATTTTTATAAAATGAGTGTAAAGGGAGGTGAAATGAAGAAAATAACATATTTGGTAGGGAATAATGATGTTACAATGTCACCTGATGAAAAATACCTTGCTATAAGATATTCATATGCAAACAAACCATGGGAGTTGTATCTTATGGAAAATAAAGCAGGGGCCAAAATGGAACAAATAACTAAATCAACCACCAAAGAATTTGATAGATATAATTGGAGGGTACCTGAAATAATAAATATACTTGCCAGTGACGGAGCACCCGTCCCTGCAAGAATATATAAGCCAGCTAAATCAAATAAAGCTGCAATCATATTTGTACACGGGGCAGGATATCTACAGAATGTACATTATTGGTGGAGTAATTACTTTCGGGAGTATATGTTCCATAATATGTTGGCAGATAATGGCTATACAGTATTAGACATAGACTATAGAGCAAGTGAAGGATATGGAAGAGATTGGCGAACAGCGATTTATAGATATATGGGAGGAAGAGATCTGGATGATCAAATAGATGGGGTAAAGTATTTAATTGACTCTATAGGAATTAGCAAAAGCAGAATAGGGATCTATGGAGGATCATATGGAGGGTTTATGACATTAATGGCACTATTTACTAAACCTGGTGTATTTAAATGTGGTGCCGCATTAAGATCCGTTACAGATTGGGCCCATTACAATCATGGATATACCTCAAACATTCTTAATACCCCGGTAGAAGATAGTATTGCCTATAGGAGAAGCTCTCCGATCTATTTTGCTGAAGGGTTGAGAGATCGCTTGTTAATGCTTCATGGAGTGGTAGATGTCAATGTACATTTTCAGGATGTAATTAGATTATCTCAAAGATTAATAGAACTCAAAAAGGAAAACTGGGATCTAGGAGTATTTCCAGTAGAAGACCATTCCTTTAAAGAATCGACGAGTTGGGCTAATGAATATAAAAGAATCTATAAAATGTTTGATGAAGAGTTAGGAGAATAGTTTATTTGCATTTAAATGAATAGTTAATAGTTGCGTATAATTATAACTGAAAAGTAATTATGGAGCATATTTCTAACCCTTATTTAAACAATTAATACTATCAAATGTGAATTCAAATTATTGATTCTAGTTAAGAGTACGAACAGATTTTATTAATAAAGGCAAGTTTGAGTTATTAAAAGAATTGATTTTTAAAAGGAGTTACTTACAATTTTTAATATAAGATAAGAGTTATATGGGTTCAAATTTTATACAATGAACAGGCATTCAATTTCAGCTTTATTTTTACTAATCGCCTCAATAGCTAACGGACAGTCATCATTACTCTGGAGGATAGAAGGAAATAATTTAAAAAAGCCATCCTATTTGTTTGGTACCATCCATATCATTCCACAGAAGGATTATTTTGAACCTAAGGGAATGGTAGAATCACTCGAAAAATCAGAATTATATGTAGGTGAATTAAATCTTACTGACAGCTCAGCTATAGGAATTGAAATGATGTCAAATATGGCTATGAAAAATGATACAACATTGGATATGTTGTTATCTCCCCAGGATTATAAGAAACTAGATTCCTTCTTTGTATCTAAAATGGGAATGGGAATTGAAATGTTTAAAGCCTTAAAGCCTATACTATTATCTACTATGCTCCTTCCCATGACCTCTGGAGAAGAAGTAACATCTTACGAGATGGAATTGTTAAAGAAAGCAAATCTCAAAGGGATTCCTATGGCAGGACTTGAATCTGTATCTGAACAAATGTCTTTTATTGACCAGTTACCTTATTCTTATCAAGCAAAAGAACTAATGAAAGTATTAGAGGGAGATGTTAAAGATGATGATTTAACTGTATTGATAGAAGCATATAAATCTCAGAATATTGATCAATTAGCAGATGAAATCAAAAAGCAAACACAATCTTCTATAGCTATGGAAAGTATTTTATTAAATGATAGAAATAAAAATTGGATACCTAAAATAGAAGACTTAATAAAAAAGCAATCATGTTTTATAGCAGTTGGAGCAGGTCATCTAGGAGGAAAAGAGGGAGTAATAAACTTGTTAAAACAAAAAGGATATAGGCTTACACCTATGAGATAAAGAATACTTTGCTAGATAGATTTTAATCTTTATTTTTATGGGAAATTAAAGACCTTATGAAACAATTTAGCCTAGCCCTTTTAGTTTGTTTTTCATTAAAGTTATTTTCACAATCACCTCCTTCCCTAGAAATAAAATCATGGGAAGTTCTTGGTAGTAATTTACTAATAAAATATACACTAAAGGATAACGAAAATGACCCTTGTAAAATAGAGTTAAAGGCATATTCAAAATCTCTGGGTGGGTATCTTCCTGTAAATACTGCTAATGCTTTTGGTGACATTGGGCTAAATATTAGCCCGGGAGAAAAGGAAATAACATGGCCTCTACCATCTAATTCTGGTAAATTTGCAATAGATTTAGTAGCCGATGATGGCGTAATTATCGATATTAGTGATCTAGTAAAACAAGTAGATAAAAATAAGATTAAATCAAATTTAAACTGGTTACAAGGTATTCGTCACAGGACTGCTGGGATTACTCATCTTAAAGAAACAAGAGACAGTCTCATACATTTATTTACAGATCTTAAACTGGATACCGCTACTCAACAATTTAAATATCTTAGTTATCAGGCTTTAAATATTGTAGGTAATATTAATGGAGGAAGGAATCGCCAAAGAATATATATTAATGATGCTCATTTTGATTCTGTAGCTAATGGACCTGGCGCAGATGATAACGGTTCGGGAGTTGTAGGGTTTATGGAAATTGCCCGAATATTAAGTGCTTATCACTTTGAAAATACAATTCGATTCATCGGTTTCGATTTAGAAGAAGTGGGTTTAAATGGAAGCTTTGCTTATGTAAATAAAGGAGTTTCTTCTCTTGACTCTATACAAGGAGTATTGAATTATGAAATGATTGGTTACTATTCGGAAGTTAATAATTCACAATCTGTACCAACCGGATTTAATTTATTATTTCCCAATGAGTATTCTATTTTACAATCAGATACCTTTAAGGGTAATTTTCTTGCCAATATTGGAAATATTGATTCAAAACCCATTTCAGATGCATTTATTAGCTCTGCAAACTTATACGTTCCTGAATTGAAAGTGATTAGTATAAATTTACCGGCAAACGGAACAATTGCACCTGATTTTCGCAGAAGTGATCATGCAAGTTTCTGGGACAAAGGGTATAAGGCATTAATGCTTACTGACGGGGCTGATTTTAGAAACAAAAGCTATCATACTGCAAATGATAAGCTAGATATCTTAAATATGGATTTTTTAAGTAATAATGTAAAAGCTACATTAGCTACCTTGGCAACATTAGCAAAACCAATTAACGGGGATATTGCCAGTTTTGATTTTGATTATACTGAGGTTTCTTTAAAAGATGTGATTGGGGATAATTTGATTTTAACCCCTAACCCATTTAGAAACTTTATCAAGTGTAATTTTGCTGAATATGGACCCGTAGTTTCTATAAATATTTATGATTGTAATGGAAATATAATTTACTTTCAAAAATTAAATGGAAGCGATAAAGAAGTAAATATTCAATCTGAGAATTGGCCTACCGGAAGTTATTTTTTAGTTATAAATACAGATAAAGTAAACTATTCTGCCAGGATTATTAAGGAATAATTTATTATACAATGATTCAATGATTTAACTAATTAGCTATTCTTTTCATTTCAATATCATGCATGGTTAAAAGATACTTTAATATCAGGCCTTGAACTCTATTATCAAGATTTGCTTTTTTTGCCATTAAAGGCATAACCTTTGTTACTGTGGCCTCAGACTTAGTAAATGGTTTCTTTAAATCATGGCATTTTACACATTTTTGTTCATACAGCTGTCTTCCCTCTTTTAGATCTGTTAAAGTATTACCTTCAAATTTAAACTTCTCATTACCTCTATCAGCATCAATTTGAGTAGGTGCAATTAGTTTATAAGATGAACATTCGGTAAAAACAGCTAATAATAACAATATAAAGATCTTTTTCATTTACCAAAATTATCCCATTCAATTCAAATCCGCAATTGTATTAAGCAAAAAAGAATATGAAACAGCTTTAATTGCAAACGATAGCACGAATAAGAACTCTAATACAAAACCTAAAACATTAAAAGAAATACTTAAGAATAAGCAAAATAAATCTAATACTAAACAACCATTGCAAATCAAATTCTGAGTCAAAGAATGAAACTAAATAATCTAATAAATTATAGTTCATAATTATTTAGCATGAAGGTATTAGGATTTTTCTATATATTTATTTAGGCTTTTCAAAGCAGTTTTTCTTAACTTATTCTTTAAAAATGGGGTCCAACCTAATATTAATCCGGTAAATCCTAAAGCTTGTTTTGCCCAATTATAAAAATTGAAATTATCAGAGTGTCTTATTATCTTGTAATTCTTAAAAATAAATTCAGCTTTTATATGGTTAATTACTTTTTTACCAGTGGTTGAAAAAGTATAATAGGCAACCCAATTAGCATTACCTGATTCATTATTTGAAGTAATATTATTAAATTCTATTCTTAAATCTTTTCCCTTAACACATAACATTTCCCACATAGCTTTAACTTCAGCAGAATTTAATTCTCCAAACACAGGATCATTAAAAGAGACATTTTCTGAATAACATTCCAGCATTCCTTTATAATCTCTCTTGCTGAAAGATGTATAGAATTTTGTGATTAATAATTCATTATTATTCATAAAATGCGATTAATTTACTACTGATTCTTTTAATAAGTTTGCAAAACTTAATAATGAAGGAGTAACTCCATCAAAAGGAATGTCTTTTGGTAAAAATAATACATCATCTGTATGAAATAAAGCTTTCATACCCGCATTTTTTGCAAATAACATATCAGATTCTGTATCTCCAATCATTAAGCTTTTATTAAAATCAATATCAGGAAAATCTTTTTTTGCTTGTAATGCCATCCCAATATTTGGCTTCCTGCATGGTGGATTGTCTTTAGCAAGCCCAGAACAAAAATAGATTTTATCAATACGCCCTCTCTCTTTTTCAAGAGATTGTATAAAGTGATCATGGATAAGTTGTAAATCTTCAACAGTCATATAGTTTTTTCCTATTCCTTGTTGATTTGTAACTATAAAAATATTTTTGAAGATTCTATTAAAAATAGTAATGGCTTCAATAACACCATTAATCAATTCAAATTCATCAACATTTTTTACATAATTTCCTGGTATTCTTTTATTAATTACTCCATCTCTATCTAGAAAAAGAGTCCATGTGTTTAAATTATTTACTATATTTTTGACCCAGGGTCTTAGAAATATTATGTTCATAAACTTTATATTCCACTAAAATTATTGATTAAATGTAATATTTTATAAAAGATATGAACCGACTGTAATCTTATTTTATTGAATTACCCATAACAATTCCGGCTAAATAGCCACCGGTCCAGGCAGCTTGAAAATTAAAACCTCCTGTTATTGCATCAACATCTAATATTTCACCTCCAAAATATAGACTTGGGACAATTTTACTTTCAAATGTTTTAAGGTTAATATCTTTTAATGACACTCCACCCGCAGTAACAAATTCTTCTTTGAAAGTACTTTTGCCATTGACTTTAAACATACAATTTGCAAGAATATCAGCTATCGAACTTATTTCTTTTTTATTTAAATCGGCCCAATTCTTATTATTGTTGTAAGTTAAAATTCTTCCTAATAGATACTTCCAAAGTCTAAGTGGTATCTGAGAAAATGGACTGTGTGTGTTTACTTGTTTCTTCGAAGATTCAGAAGACTTTAGTTTACTTAAATATTCGAGTACTTCAATTACATTCATCGGATAAAGCCAGTTAATATAAATATCAAATATATAATTACAACTATTTAAGATTCTTGCTCCCCACGCTGATGATTTTAAAATTGCAGGTCCTGAAAGTCCCCAATGTGTAAACAGTATTGGACCTGTAGTTATAATTGCTTCCTTTTTCTTAACTGATGGATACACTGATAATGAAGTTTTAGAAACAGACACTCCTGCGAGTTCATGAAGCAATTTGTCTTTAATGTTAAATGTAAATAGAGATGGAACAGCTGGAATAATTTGATGGCCTAATCTTGCTAATATATCCCAGACAGCATTTGAACTTCCTGCCCCAATAAATAATTTTTTTGAAAGAAAAGGTCCATTTACAGTTGAAAGCTCCCATCCATTTGCAGTTTTAGTAATATTATCAACTCTGCAAGAAGTTATGATTTTTACCTTTGCTTTTATTGCAGATTGAATTAGACATTGTGCAATTGTTTCTGAATTATCAGTAATTGGAAACATTCTGCCATCTGCTTCGGTCTTTAATTGAACACCCCTTTCATTAAACCAAGTTATAGTGTCTTGACAATTAAATTGATAAAATGATCCAAGCAATTCTTTTTTACCTCTTGGATAATTCAAAATGAGCTCCTTAGGATCAAAACAGGCATTTGTGACATTACACCTTCCCCCGCCTGATATTCTGACTTTTTGAAGTACTTCTTTTCCTCTTTCTAATATTGCAATTTTTAGTGTTGGATTTTTTTCAGCACAAACAATTGAAGCAAAGAAACTTGCTGCCCCTCCACCAATAAAGATGATATCATACTCCTGAGTTCCCTTAGACACTTACTTATTTATTATGGTAAGATGAGTTTTTCAAATTGATGTTCTTGATAATTTTTGTCAAGATAGCGTATAAAATCACTTCTTGGTATTGAAGTCGCGCCTAGACTACTAAGATGTGCAGTCTCTTGCTGACAATCTATCAAATAGAATTCTTTTGTTTCTAACAATTTGACTAAAGATATAAATCCATACTTACTTGCATTACTAACTCTAGTAAACATTGATTCGCCAAAAAATATTTTTCCAAATGCTAATCCATATAATCCACCCACTAATTTATCATCTTTCCAAACTTCAATGGAATGAGCAAATCCTAATAGATAAAGTTGAAAATAAGCATCCTTGATATCATCACCTATCCAGGTTCCATCATTATATCCTCGAGAAGTATTTGCACAGCCATCTAATATTTCTTTAAAGCATTTATTATAAGTTACCTTAAACTTAGGCTGATTTATATAACTTTTCATACTTTTCGCTATTTTTAAATCTTTTGGGAAAAGAACGAGTCTTGGATCAGGCGACCACCATAAAATAGGCTCTTGAGGATTATACCAAGGGAATATACCTGAACGATAAGCTATTAATAATCTGGCAGGTAGAAGATCACCACCCACAGCTAATAATCCATCAGGATATGCAAAATCCAGCGGTGGAAAACTTAATTCTTTTTCATCCAACCAATAGACGGGCATCAGGCAAATGCATCTTTTAGTAATTCTGATTGCTCTAAGTCATGTACCTTTTTAAATCCAGTAGCTGTGGAAGCAGAACCGTCTCTTGCCACTATTTCTTTTAGTAAACCGCCTAATTGTATTTTAATATACTCGGCAGCACCCATATTTATAGGCTCTTCCTGGACCCAAATAACCGATGATTTTTTATATTTACTGATTACTTCTTTAATAGGATTTTCAGGAAAAGGGTATAACTGTTCTATTCTTATTATTGCTGTATTCGTTAAATTATTTTCTCTTCTATAAAGCAACAGGTCATAATATATTTTTCCAGAGCATAGAAGTATCTTTTTAATATTTACCATAGATTTTAATTCTGGATCTAAAATTACTTCATTAAAACTCTTACTTGATTCAAAATCTTCCAGAGTTGATACACATTCAGGATGTCTTAATAATGATTTTGGGGACATAACTATTAATGGAATTCTAAAATCCCAAGTTAATTGTCTTCTTAAAGCATGAAAGAAATTAGCCGGGGTAGTAATGTTAACAACACAAATGTTGTTTTCTGAAGAACTTTGTAGCCAACGCTCCAATCTAGCACTTGAATGTTCAGGTCCCTGACCTTCATAACCATGCGGTAATAATAAAACCAAACCACTCATTCTTTGCCATTTACTTTTAGCGGTCAGGATAAATTGGTCAACAATAGTTTGTGCACCATTAATGAAATCTCCAAATTGTGCTTCCCATATAACTAAACTTTGGGGCGTGGCTAATGAATATCCGTATTCGAACCCTAATACCCCAAACTCAGATAACAAGGAATTGTAAATCATAAATCTTCCTTGCTTTTCATTAATATTTTCTAGACGGTTATATTCATTCTCATTATTTGCATCTCTAAAAATGGCATGTCTGTGGGAAAAGGTTCCTCTTTTAACATCTTCACCACTAAGTCTTACATCTTTATTCTCTAATAAAATTGTTCCATATGCTAACAATTCTCCCATTGCCCAATCATATTGATTATTAAAGATCATATCTTCTTTTGATTTCAATAATCTATATACTTTTGCTAAAGGTGTAAATCCTTTTGGTAGGGTCATTAAATGCTCGGTGATTTTATGAAGGACCTTTTTTTCAACTCCAGTAATAGGAGATTTAATAAAATCCTTTTTACTAATTGCTTTACGTAATGACTTCCACGCTAATTCTGGTTCTTGATAAACATAATCTAATGGCTTTTGCTTTACTAAATCAAGTCGAGCTTGCAATTCATCCCAGAAAGATTGCTCCATTTCTTTAGCAATTTTTCTATCCAGTTCACCGCTATTTGCTAATTGGCTAGTATATATTTCTCTTGGATTTTGGTGGTTAGAAATAAATTTATACATTTCAGGTTGTGTGAATTGAGGATCATCTCCTTCATTGTGCCCATGTTTACGATAACAAACCATATCAATAAAAACATCGCAGTTAAACTTTTGCCTGTATTCAGTTGCAAGCTCACATACATAAACTACCGCTTCAGGATCATCTCCATTTACATGAAATACAGGTGCTTGAACTACATGTGCAACCCCAGTGCAATATGTAGAAGATCTTGCATCATCAAAATCTGTTGTAAAACCAATTTGATTATTAATTACAAAATGTATGGTTCCACCTGTATAATAACCCTGTAACAAGCTCATTTGAATGGTCTCGTAACATATACCCAAACCTGCTAAAGCGGCATCACCATGTATTAAAATTGGTAATATTTTATCATAATCTGATTGATACAATATATCTGCTTTTGCTCTGGCAAATCCCAAAACAACTGGATCTACTGCTTCGAGATGGGAAGGATTTGGCACCAGTTTTAAATTCACTATTTTACCTGATGAGGTGGTGACCTGAGAAGAATATCCTAAATGATATTTTACATCTCCTGAACCATAACTAAGATCTGGAATAGCATTCCCTTCAAATTCATTAAATACATTTTCATAGGTTTTGCCCATTGTATTTACCAATACATTTAATCTACCTCTGTGTGCCATTCCAATTACGACCTCTTCAACCTTGTCATCAACTGCTAGATTAATGATTGCATCTAAACCAGGAATAGTACTTTCACCTCCTTCTAGTGAGAACCTTTTTTGACCAATATACTTAGTATGGAGAAACTTCTCAAACCCTACTGCTCCATTTAGTTTTTCAAGAATTCTTTTCTTCTTTTCCAAAGGGAAATTATATCCATCAAGAGGTCTATTTTCAAATTTCTCCCTTAACCATTGCCTTTTTTCATGGTTCTCGATTTGTTTATATTCAATACCAATATGCCCACAATATAGTAATTGGAGTTTATTTAATATTTCTTCTAAAGTAGCATTGGGTAACCCGATTTCACTTCCACATGTAAATCTCTGATGTAAATCATTTTTAGATAACCCAAAGTCTTCAAAATTTAAATGAGGCTGTCTATTTTTCCTTGGTCGGATTGGATTGGTAAGAGAAAGCAAATGTCCTCTTCTTCTAAAACCGTTTATAATTGAAACTACTGCTAATTCTTTTATTAGATTAACACTTGTATCTTGATCAATTGTTATAGTTTTTCCATTTTTATTATTACTATTCTTTAAATTATCTGCAAATTCAAAACCTTCAAAAAAAATTCTCCATCCTTGTTCAATTGAATTAGGATCTATATTATACTGTTTATATAATGATTCTATATAGGCCGGGTGGGAATTAAAAACAAATGAATAATCAATCATGGTTTTATTTTATCTACTTTATTGATTTGCAAAGTTGGTTTGAATTGGAAAGAAGAACAAATATTCATGTTATTATATACACAAAACAAGCTAAATGTTTAAAAATAGAGGATTTATTTAAAAATAGTGTGAATACATTTGTCTTTAAGGTTAACAGTACATATCTTTGCGCTCCGAAATCATATAGTAAAAATGGCACATCATAAATCATCAATTAAGAGAATTCGCCAGGACGAGAAAAAGCGTTCTGAGAACAGGTATTATAAAAAGACTGCTCGTAGTGCGATAAAAACTTTAAGATCAATGACTGAAAAAGAAGAAGCTGTGAAGTTTCTACCTAAGGTTATCAGTATGATCGATAAACTTGCAAAGAAAAGCAATATACACAAGAATAATGCTGCAAATGTTAAGTCTAGTTTGACTTTGCACGTTAATAGCATGGCATAAATATATAACAATTGTCATGTTTTAAGGGCTCTTCGTTTAACGGGAAGCCCTTTTTTATTTGTCCAAAGAGGACTCACTGAGTTTATATTTAGTGCTCTTGTTGTTATTTGGGACAGCATATGTAATTATTCTATTTTTTGATTATCAAAATTATTGTATCTGATATCTATTTTATTTTATAGACTCAGTTTATGATTATTCTAAATATAATTCCTATTTTTCAGCTTCATTCATTATTAAAACAAAACAAACACTATGAGTTTATTTGTAAAGAAGCCCATCAGCCAGTTGATGGCGGATGCAGCTGATTCAGAAAAGGGGCTAAAGCGTACTTTAGGTTCAGCATCATTGGTAGCATTGGGTATTGGGGCCATAATTGGTGCTGGTTTATTTGTAAGAACTGCGGCTGCGGCTGCTCAAAATGCCGGACCATCAGTAACATTAGGTTTTATTGTCGCAGCAATAGGTTGTTGTCTAGCTGGATTGTGCTATGCTGAATTATCCTCTTCTATTCCAATTTCTGGCAGTGCTTATACATATACTTATGCCACAATGGGAGAATTAATGGCATGGATAATAGGTTGGGATCTGGTTTTAGAATATGCTGTAGGTGCTGCTACTGTTGGTATTGC
>Ga0193744_1000211_pt1 | contig 15936 bp, 19 predicted proteins | sample L1a1metaG_FD_143056 | JGI IMG/M metagenome (GOLD analysis project Ga0193744, IMG submission 143056) | Soil microbial communities from a riparian zone of the East river system, Colorado, United States - L1a1 | ecosystem: Environmental > Terrestrial > Soil > Riparian zone | place: USA: East River...
GTGTAGACATTTAACAGATAACCCAAATCAACTTTGCTGGCAACATAAATATCAAGAAAAATAACTAAATTTGAACAAAAACAAATATTATGAATATTCAAGATTTTACCCCTACAAATCTTTTTACCCAACTTAATGCTACCCCATTACCTACTATCACAATTGTTTTTGAAAAGGAAGAGGAAGCTACAAAATTCTATAATTATTATCTTTGGGATTCAGAAGTAAAACTACAGGTCTTAAAAACTAAGACTGGCTCTTATATGCTTAAATTTATATTTCCGAAAAACAACAATTATCCTTTAGGTCTTGAACCCCCAATTAGTGAAAATAGTATTTATGAACAAATGTTTAATAAAGACATATTAATTACTTGTGGTTTCGCACTTGAAGATGGTAAGATTCTAGGTATAACCCCTGCCTACCCATTGAGCAACAAGATTTCCCTTAATTAGATGTGCTTTTCCTTTAAAAACCTTTACCGTTACATAGCTATCTAATTTTGTTATTTTTATTACTGTATATTTACAATTATTCATTTTGTTAGGTTTTTATATCTAATTCAAATATGAATATTGTTTTTTATATTGTCATAATCAAATGCTTGTTATTTATTTTTTTATATACCAAAAAATCCGGGATTTTTATGATTTTATCTCTTGAAACCCCTGTTAATAGGGCTGGTGTAAAATTGTATATCGTTACCTTATTTTTTTTAAATTCGCCTTATGGGTACAATTAAACTTTTTGAAAATAAAAAACTTCGGTCCGAATGGAATGAGCAGGAGCAGAAATGGTATTTTTCTGTGGTCGATGTTGTAGCCCTATTAACTGAAAGCCCTAATCCGAGAAACTATTGGAAAGTGCTGAAACATCGATTGCTAAAGGAGGGAAATGAGTTGGTTACAAATTGTAACCAACTGAAAATGCAATCGGCTGACGGTAAGTTTTACCTTACAGATGTGGCCGATCCAAAGCAGCTCCTACGATTAATACAATCAATACCTTCCCCAAAAGCAGAGCCATTTAAACTTTGGCTTGCACAAGTTGGGTCAGATAGATTGGATGAAATAGAAAACCCTGAACTGGCAACACAAAGGACAAGAGAACTTTATAAGCTTAAAGTATATCCTGAAGATTGGATTAAAAAACGAATGAGGAGCATTGCCATTCGAGAGGAATTGACCGAAGAATGGAAAAACAGGGGAGTAAAGGAGCAAATTGAATATGCTATACTAACTGCAGAAATTTCCAAAGCTACTTTGGGTTAACACCAGCAGAATACAAGAAAGTAAAAGGACTGAAGAGTCAGAACCTTCGAGACCATATGACAGATTTGGAACTGATATTCTCCATGCTTGGAGAAGCATCAACAACGGAAATAGTAAAGAAGAAAAATCCTGTTGGTTTTGTTGAAAACAAAAAGGTAGCCAACCAAGGAGGAAAAATTGCAGGAGATGCAAGAAAGGCACTAGAGTTGGAAACAGGCGATGAAATTGTGTCACCTAAAAATTATTTACCTGAAACAAAGAAGACCATGGAACTGAAGAAAGGAAAAAAATAATAGTCAAAGATTCAGCTATGTGCCAAAAGCCAACAGTAAAAACAAATCTAGCACTAGGTAATATAATTCAGACAAAATAGAAATTATGATTAAGTTAAGCTTTGGTATTCTATTATGTTTGATTACAGGAGCTCTATTTTCCCAAGATGATGCATATCATTACTATCGTATTACAGCTGATAATGTAAATGTAAGGAAGGATACCGGCCTAAACAGTAAAGTGATGATGAAAGCGAGTTTTGGACAAGAATTTAGTTGTCGTAAGGTTGATTCAATATGGTATGAATGTCAATCTGGATTGGGCCCAAAGAATAATTATTACATAAGCAGTAAATTCATAGGTACTGATGATCAATTAATTTTAGATTGTGAAAGCAAGAATAGAAAAGATCTTTCTACACTATTAATTCTTGAACATTTATATGCTAACAATGGCGATTATGATAAAGCTGTCAAAACATCAATAGAAATTACAAATCTTTATAGAAATAATCTGCATCCAACAAGGGAAGAATTATGTGCCCTGTATAGAGAATTACCTTGTTATTCAAAAGTACGGGGAGTACAGAATACAACTAAATATAAAACTTCAATTATATCGGATTACTGTACTCAGTTAATTAATGAAAGCCATGATTCATTACTAGTTACTTGGGCAATTATAACTAGGAGTAGATGCTATGCTGAAGCTGGAATGCCCGAACTTTCGATTGAGTTATTGTTAAAGGCTATTAATGCTTATGGAAAGTATTTAATAATCCCCGAATGGTGTCATTATTCTGATTATATAGCTGTAACATTTATGGGGGCAACAAATCAAATAACTTTTAGAAATGCGCTGAATAAAATATGCTATGACCCCAAAGCAAATGCAGCTGCAAAAGCAATAGCATGTAATATAATGTTAATGAGTCAATGGTAATTTGCCAGAATTGAACAAAATTATGAATAGATTAATCGCCAGCTTATTGTTTTGCTTTGTAACAGGATTTGTTTTAGCTCAAGACAATGATTTTAATTACTATTATATAATTGGTGATAATGTAAATGTGCGAATTGATTCTACTTCTAAAGATAAAGTAGCTTTTCAATTAAGTTATGGAGAAATTGTGGGATTGAGTAAAATAAGTAATGATTGGTATTATTTGGATACCGGATATGATCAGGGTTATGTTTCATCTAAATATGTATCAGGAGAATACTATTTTTTTAAATTGGCACAGAAAAAACCTAAAAAAAATGGTACCACCTTATTTTCCCTTGAAAAACTTTATCTAAAAAAGGGTATGATAGAACAAGCCTTTGATGCCTCTATTCAAATCATTAATACCTATAAAAGTGCTATATTTCCTACCAATCATGAAGCTTGTCCAAAATATAACGACTTGGCTTTTTATACAGTATTAAAAAACACTAAAAAGACTATTGATTATAAGAGTCCAATTGTATATGACTATTGCAATAAAGTAATAAAAGAAAGCACATTGTAAAGGAAAGGGTGATTATAAGAAATTTAAAAAGGAATTAATGAACATATGCAATTCGCAAAAAGCCACCATAGCCGCTAAATCTGTAGCTTGTGAAGTGTTGGTGAGGTTTGAGCAGGAGTAGGACTTGAAATGATGTAGGGCGCTATAAGAATTATCTATTTGAATTGAAAAACAGTCTAATATAATTCAACAATACCTAAGTGTCAAGAAAAAATACGGTGATGATAAACTCAGTAAAACATGAGATTAAGTATCTTGGTCCTTTTTTTATTTTTTACTCAAATTGTTGGTTCACAAACAATCAATATCTCATATTTTTATGATTCCCATGAAATAGAATCAATAGTAGATAGCTTAAGATCTACCAAAGTAAATCAAATAATGATTGTTCAAACGGAGCGACTAAGAATATGTAAGGATAATTGGAATTCAATTTCAACAACATTAATATGGCCAGCTGATTCTGGATATTGTAATATAATGACTTTATGTTCAAATTTGATTTTTCTTCCTTTTAAAGCCAAACTTGATCATCAGGTGCTTGATGAAAAGGCAATTAAAAGATTAATGGTGAAGAAAGATGAGGATATTTATAAATTCGTTCCTCCCTTTACAAATGCAAATGCAATTTTTTTTTATATCAAACAATCAACAAGGATATTTTGAACAGGGTGATAATCAAAATAGTAGTCCAATGAGATATGTTCCAAAGGATTCAATTAGAGAAAAAAACGAAAGGATTGGTATGATTTAGTTATTGGGGATTTGCAAAAAGTGGATTACTCATTTAAATCCTCAAAGATTTATGACAGGGAAAAGGAAATGGAAATAAAAAAATAACTATGTAAGTAGTCATTGTTTACCATTGGATTAAATAAAGAAATACAAATAGAGAAAATGGACACAAATGATTTATGGATAATTTTGTACATATCTGTTTTATCAATTCCCTACATTCTTATTTTCCTAAGCACTTATTTCTATATAAAAAAATATTTAAAAACCCGGTTGAGTTGTGTATTTTTTATTCTAATCTCCTTAATCTGCTTGAGCATTTATTTTGCAGTACTTGCTTTGATTGGAGTTAAAATGCAAAATAATCTGGGCGATATTATTGGAGCTGCAAGCTTTGTTACAGTTATCTATAATTCATTTCTAATAATCGCAGTATTTCTGTATGCAATTTATTTAAGAATTAAAATGGGAAAGTCAAATAAACTTCCAAAATGAAACTCAATATTTTTTATATCTTAATACTTCTGTTTATATCTCTAGGATCAAAACCTATTGAAAATGTAGTAGGATAATACTACGATTATTTTGGAAGTACATTGAAGATAAATTCAGACTCTACATTTGTTTACAACTGGAATTTTGATTTAATGTCAAGCTGGACAAAAGGAAAATGGCGAATAAAAGATCAAATTATTAATTTTGAATCCATACCTATTTATGATACTTTGAGGATTGAGGGGAAGAAAGATACAATGGTTTTATCCAGAGATGATAAATCGAGTTTGACTACCAGCAATATTGAAATTATAAATTCTGGAGGACAAAACCGTATTCCAATTCATTTTTCTAAACTGCATTTCAAAAACCATACACTATATATGATAGATGATAAGGGGAATATTATAAAGGATAAAGTGAAAGGAATTGGTAATATGAAACGATACCATACTTGGTTTGTTATGAAGAACTAAGTTTTAGCTATAAATATTCATACTAGAAAATAAGTAACCACAGAAATAAGTAATGAGAAAACTAATCATACTAGGAAGTTCAAATAAACATGGTAAAACTAAAAAAGCAGTTGATATATTAAAAACGATCTCCGACTTCGATGTGTTGGACCTAAATGATTACAACATCAGTTACTATGATTATGAACACAAAAATGAAAAGGATGATTATCTGAGCTTAATGCAACACATCATTAGCAATTATGACATTTTAATATTTGCTACTCCGGTATACTGGTATTGCATGAGCGGAATAATGAAAGTGTTTTTCGACCGCTTAACTGACTTACTGGACAAGGAAAAGGAGTTGGGCAGAAAATTGAGAAGTAAAAGCATGGCAGTAATAACATCATCAGTTGGTGATAATTTAGGAGATAGTTTTTGGATTCCCTTTATAGAAACTGCAAAATATCTGGGTATGAAGTATATCGGGAATATCCATACCATAGAAAATAGAAATGAAAGTGAGGAATTGAAGAAATTTGTTGAGTTAATCAATAGTGTTGGGAAGTAATACCTTTTTCGTAATGCATTATGGTTATAGCATTTATCATGTTAATGAACTTCAGCATCTATTTTGGCTGAATTAGGATTTTAGGATTCAAAGATGAAAGGATGTTCGCTCACATTGGATAACAGATATCGGACATAGTATTTGTGAGAATCAGAATCTCCGGAAGCATGCGGTGAAAAACCAATACAATCGCCGCATATAAGCGGTAAATAATTTGTATATTTATCGCAAAGTTAGGTTGTTAATGGAAAAATACATCTATCAATATAATGACTGGACCCAATTTACATGGCAAGAAAAAGCAATAAATGTTGTTTTTGGTGAAGTACGGAATACCCAGGGCAAGATAAACGGCCAAATGAATACACTTGGTTTTTTTGCCAAAGAAGAAGCCAGGCTTACAACACTTACACTTGACATAGTAAAATCGTCGGAAATAGAAGATGAGTTGCTCAATTATGACCAGGTGTGTTCATCCATTGCAAGAAGATTAGGTATCAATACAGCTGGTTTAGTTCCTAGTAATCGCTACATAGAGGGTGTAGTAGAAATGATGCTTGATGCCACGCAAAATTACCAAAAACCGCTTACTCAGGAAAGATTGTTTGGCTGGCACGCAGCACTTTTCCCTACAGGTTATAGTGGATCTTATAAAATAGAAGTGGGGCAATATCGCACTGGTGAAATGCAAGTGGTTTCAGGAGCAATGGGAAAAGAAAAAATCCATTATGTAGCAGTTAAACCCGAGATGGTAAAAATTGAAATGGACAAGTTTTTGACCTGGTTTAATAGTAATGAAAGTATAGACCCGGTACTAAAAGCCGCCATAGCACATTTTTGGTTTATCATCATTCACCCATTTGATGATGGTAATGGTAGAATTGCCAGAGCAATTACAGATTTGTCGCTTGCCAGAGCTGAAGATAGGGGAGAAAGATTTTATAGTATGTCAAACCAAATTTTAACAGAACGTAAACGATATTATGAAGTATTGCAAAAAGTGCAACACAGCACAGGTGATATTACCGAATGGCTCGACTGGTTTTTGCATTGCCTAAAAAATGCCTTAAAGGAAACTGAAAATACAATGCTTAAAATTGTACGTAAAGCAGAATTTTGGAAACTGTACGAACAAACGCTTATCAACGAAAGACAACGCTTAATGTTAAACAAACTGCTTGATGGTTTTGAAGGAAAACTGCAAACATCAAAATGGGCTAAAATAACCAAAAGCTCTACTGACACGGCTCTTCGTGACATAAAGGACTTGGTAGAAAAAGGCATTTTAATAACCGAAAAACAAAGCGGTCGAAATGCAAATTATGAATTGGTAGATTATTAAAGAGTATAAGGAATGTCTTTTTAAAAGGTTTGAAGTCTTGATGGGTTATGGGGGAAATAAACTTTAATGCTTCTAATAAACTGTTGGATAGGTTAATCCGTTACAAATTATAACGCTTTGAATATGAAAGCCTCCGAATGCTTAATTGGACATCGGATATCGGACATTGGACATCGAATTTGTCAGAATCAGAATTTACAGAATTTAAGGATTAACAGAATATTCCGGCCACCTGACCCACTTAGTCAAATTACGTATGGGTGAATCCATATGTTCTCCCAAGAACTGCCACATTTATCTTAAAAGTATATCCTGATTCTGAAAATTCCTAAATCATGTAAATTCTGATTCAGATACAGAGATTTTACACAAATAGGAAAAAATATCTTGAATATTAATGTATAATTATTGTTTATCAGATTAGTAGGATTTCTCAGACATCGGACATCTGACATTGAAACCAACATTTCATAAATAAGAAAAAAACTTATAACTTTCGGCATATTCGTCTGTAGATGATCTCAGCCCGTAATCTGTGCTTTCTGATTCTATTGTTAAGTCTTCGGCTATTTGGTCAGCAAGAAGCTGTCTTTCGTACTGACCGCCTTACCACTAAAGATGGCTTATCACACCGATGGACATTGTGTGTATATCAGGATTTAAAGGGATTTATGTGGGTGGGGACATACGATGGACTAAATCGCTATGATGGGAATGATTTTATAGTTTACCGCCCCTCAGCTAGTGGTAAATTTCCTGTTGCTGCTGACCTTATTTACGAGATAGCGGAATATGCAGAAGGTAAATTTTTGATAAATACAGGGTATGGGATTCTAAAATTTGATGCTGAAACTGCTCAGTTTGAACTTATTTTAAAAGCAGAACTCAACAAACTTAGCATTTTATTGAATTCAGGAAGAGGAGTGTCATTTTTAACTACTGGCTTTATTTATAAAGGTGGTGAAATGAAAGTCTACGAAATGCTTCCTTCCGGGAAATTAGTACAACTTTCTGAGTCGCCTATTAACTCCTCCTTTGAAATTGGCAGTTTCCCTATAGTTTCAAATAAAGAGTTTATATGGTTTTGGAATTTCAAAGATTCTTATCTTCGTTTTAATGTAAAAAATAAAACCTGGAGTAATAAACAAGTCCTGGGAAATGAGAAATTGCCGGTTGATAAAAACGGGGACTTCTTAATGCCTTATGGAGCCGATCTTCACAGTATTCATTTACCAAAAAATTCATTAAAAACGGATATTATTTCTTTTAATATTGAGCCCGGCAAGGCTATCTGGTTTTATTCACGAAATAATAAGAATGATTATTCGCTATTAAAGTACAATCTTATTGATAGCAGTTTCAAAATTGTAATCCCTAAAATTAATTTTTCGGATATTATCTACCAGGAGCAACAAACACAATATCCATGTCAATTTGAAGATAAGGAAGGTTCGATTTGGTTTGCCGGTTTCCTTGGGATTCTCAAAGTTAGAAGCACTGATAATCTCTTCAAGCACTTCATGGCTAAACAGGTTACCAGTATTGAAACTCCTCCGTTTGGCTATAGTATAAGGCAGATAACGGAGGATAATATAGGTAATATTTATGTTGTTGCTAATAATAATAAATTCAATAATTTTTATAAAATTAACCCGGCAAATGGAAATTATAATCTGATGCTTTCCGGATTTTCAGGATCAAAGAAAGATTTTAGATCTGATCTTTGGAAAAATGGAGTTCTTGTTTATTCAATGACCAGTGACAGAAAAGGTATAATTTGGTATAGTACAGCAGAGGGTATATTTAGTTATGATCCGTCTAGGGAAGCGTATAGATATTACGATGTAAATTTACCAGGCCCACCTATTATTTATTGTGATTTTAATGATGTTATATTTTACGGGTACCTTGATAATAATTATTTATTAAACAAGATTTCAGGAAAATTTATACTCGGACCAAAAATTAAAGTTACAGAATTGCAAAATCCGGTAGGAGTGGCGGAAGAAAATACTATCTGGTTCTTGTCTGATATAGGTTTATTAAAGTACAACAGCTTAAATCTTACATCCAGGAAGATACAATTATATGATAAGCCTCGTGAGCAACGCTGTTTTATTATACATAAGGGCTGGATATGGCTGGGTACCTCAAGGGGATTAGAAAAAGTAAACCCAAAGACATTTGTGCATACCAATTTTGACCGTTCAAAAGGGCTGCCCGGTAATTTTGTTTATTCCATGGTGGCCGATGGGGATTTTTTATGGCTTGGTACCTCTGATGGACTTTGCCGGTTTAATATAAAAACAGAAGCAGTAAAAAACTTCTTTGTAGAGGACGGACTATCTCATAATGAATTCAATACTTTATCTGCATTCAAATCGAGGAATGGCAAGATATTTATGGGAGGGCTCAATGGAATTAATGCATTTTTCCCGGCTGACCTGGAAGGAAAAACCAATGCTAAATCCAGTATTTTACTCTCCAGGTTCAGCTTGTTTGACGCAAAGAAAGACAGTATTATTTACCTGAATACAGAAAGAATTATCAATAAAATAGAATTGTCGTCTTCAGTCACATCTTTCAATATTCACCTTGCACTTACAAACTATATAGACCCGGCTAAAAATCAATATGCTTGGCGAATGGTTGGCCTGGACCCGGATTGGTTTTATGCAGGTAACCAGCATATAGCCACTTACCGTTATATTCCCCCTGGGCATTATACTTTCCGTGCTAAAGCTGCTGACTCTTTTGGTAACTGGACCGAAAAGGACTTAATATTGCAAATAACAGTTTTGGGGCCCTGGTACAACAGATGGTGGGCCTGGCTATTCTATATAATTGCTGTAGGTGCGTTAGCTTATATATTATACCGATTCCAGTTGAGTAAAAAACTGGATCATGCAGAAAATCTTCGCCTACAGGAGCTGGATGAATTTAAGAACCGGTTTTTTACAAATATTACCCACGAGTTCCGAACTCCATTGACTGTAATACTGGGTATGTCCGGCAAGTTACAGGATGAACAAAAGGAAGCTACGGATAATGCGGACTCATCACGAAAGAATGCTGTATCTTTAATAAAGCGCAATGCTGAATCCCTGTTAAGACTTATAAACCAGATATTGGACCTTGCTAAGCTGGAGTCCCACTCTTTAAAAATAAATTACGTTCAGGCTGATGTTTTGCCATACCTGCGATATATTACACAGAGTCTTCAATCTTTTGCCAATACTCAAAATATATTATTAAGGGTAGAAAGTGAAGTGGCGGAGATAGAAATGGATTATGATCCTGAACGATTGCTGCAAATAGTGCATAATCTTCTTTCTAATGCAATTAAATTTACACCGGATGGAGGTAGAGTTACACTAACAATTACTATCGATCATTTAAGTACTAAGAATTTAGCTGGCCTGAAGCTGAAAGTAGAAGACACAGGTCCCGGTATTCCTGAAGCCGATATTCAAAATATATTTGACCGGTTTTACCAGGCAAATAACCTGGAAAAAGCAAAAACAGGAGGCACTGGAATTGGGCTTAGTCTCACTAAAGAGCTGGTACACGCAATGGGAGGAGATATAACAGTTAAATCCGAAACAGGTAAAGGAAGTGTATTTACAGTTCGTCTTCCTATTACACATGAGGCAGAGAAGCTTAAAGATGTTGGATTACTTGACCAAGGCGCTGCAATTGGAAAATCCGGAGAGCCAAGTGGTTTTAAATTCAGTACTTCATCAAAATCTGATATTGATAGTCCAAGGATATTGATAGTTGAAGATAATCCAGATGTAGTAGAATATATTGCCTCCTGTTTACAAAACATTTACCAGCTTGGGTTTGCATATAACGGTCGATCAGGTATTGGAAAAGCACTTGAATCTACCCCTGACCTTATACTTTCTGATGTAATGATGCCGGAAAAAGACGGCTTTGAAGTATGTGATTTTCTAAAAAATGATGAAAGAACAAGCCATATTCCTATCATTTTACTGACTGCCAAAGCTGACATTGAAAGTCGTTTAGCGGGTCTTCGCAAAGGAGCAGATGCATACCTCTCAAAACCATTTAATAAAGAAGAACTCCTGTTAACTATTCAAAATCTCCTGGAGTCAAGACGAAAACTGCAAGCAAAATATGCTTTGACAGCATTGGAAGGTGTTGATTCTGATATTTCGGAAGCTCAAATCACTGAAGAAGTGATTACAGAAAATGAGTTTTTGAAGAGATTAAGGGCAATTATAGAAGAGAATTTATCTGAATCAAATATGGATGTTGATGCTATATGTAGGAAAATAGGAATGGGAAGAACAAACCTGCATAATAAGTTGAGTGCCCTCACCGGCTTATCCACCACCATATATTTGCGTAAACTTAGGCTTCAAAAAGCAAAAGAATTGTTATTGACGACAGAAATGAACGTTTCTGAAGTGGCATATGAAGTAGGCTTCAATGACCCAAAATTCTTCAGCAGGGTATTTGCCGAAGAATATGGAGTACCACCAAGTGAAATGAAGAAAAAATAAATGGACATTTGCACTTCCACACTTCCCATCTCTCCAAAATAATCAATCCCAATCTAATATAGGCCTATATCATTGATTGTCAATTGGATACAATTACACCTGATCAATACTCCACCTTTTTTGAACAATAGTTCACCCAATCTGAACGTCACTCCACGCTTTGTGAACATAAGTGAACTGCTTCCAGGTACCAACAGCTGCATCTTTGTATCATAACAAAAACAACAAGGGCTAGCATTATTTAAGCAGTTGTTGAACAATAAAATTTCTAATTAAAAAAATACTTTATTATGAAAAACACGAATCGCCTTATTATCGCAATCGCAGTATTACACTGCCTATTTAATTTTTCACTGAATGCTCAGACCACTGCTACCTGGCTAGGAGGCAAGGCAGGAAGAGAAACTGATTGGAATTGTGCTGCAAACTGGAAGGAAAACAGAAAGCCGGATGAGTTAAGCCAGGTAATAATTCCAGCAGGCAGAATATTTTACCCGGTACTCCATTCTTCTATAGTTAGCATAGATGCCATTATGATAGAAGGAACTGCACAATTGAATCTTGAAAAGGGAGCTAACTTAAATGTACTTGGCGAAACCGGGAGATTAGATGTAATAATCTTACTGGGCAATATAGTAAACGATGGCATTTTGGAAATCCACAATAAGACTAAAACAAGCTATTCCTATCTAGAACATGTGAAGGGTAGCGGTGTCATTTCAACAGGTACTAATATTGTAGCTTCCAGGTAAACCTAGGCATACATTCAATTTCAATTATTTATCTCAGATTCAATTATTAAATCCTAAATTATTAAACAATGAAAATCAAATCTTCAAGCTTTAAAAATGTAATTGCTCTTTTTTCTTTAGTAATAGCATTTAGTGCCTGTAAAAAAGAACAGATATCCTGTGACACTACTTATGAAAAGGATATCAAGCCTATTCTGGAAAAAAGCTGCGCTTATTCAGGTTGTCATAGCGGTGGTACCACCGCTGGAAAATACATTCCTGCTAGTGCTAAAAACTTTACCAGTTATGCCGATCTCAAAACATCAATTGATAATGGTAAATTAAACGACCGTGCTATTGTGCGCGGTGATATGCCTAGCCCGCAATATACCCCGGAAGGCTATCCAAAGACCCTAAGTCAAGAAGAAAAAGATAAAATAAGCTGCTGGATTGATGCAGGTGCCCCTGAAAAATGAGTTTATATAATAAATGTGTAAATTATAACATGAAAGAGTTGGGTAATATGCCTGACTCTTTTTTTATAAAGTTTATAGTTAATTTTGCTTTGGAAACGATGACAATAGAAAAAAGTGAATTGAAAAAACAACTATCATGTTTACAATAGAACAAATTAAAGCAGCTCACAGCAAAGTAAAATCAGGTGCGGATTTTCCCCTATATATTCAAGATATTAAAAAATTAGGTGTAACCGATTATGAAACATTTGTAACAGATGGCCATACTGACTATTTTGGAATAAACAATTACAAAACCTCAAGTCCAGCAAAATATAGTGAATTGAAAATTGCAGACCACTCAAACAAAGAACAGTTTAAATCCGACCTTAAAGCTCACCAACAAGGAAAAACAGACTATTTGACTTTTTGTAATGATTGTGCCAAATCCGGTATTGAAAAATGGCTTGTTAATATTGAAAAAATGAGCTGTACTTATTTCAATAATGCTGGTAATGAAGTGCTGCTTGAAGAAATTCCAAATTAATTGATCTGTGTTTAACAGTATTTAACTCGATGACAATCACCTTACTCAGTTCAAAGCTTAATTTTGCTAAAGCTAAGCATCAACCTCAAGTTGTTATCGAGTCTCAGGGAATTATCTTAACTAACTGACATTGATTCAAAACTCGTAATTCTCATTTCCATTTAAGTCCATTTTCACAGTAATTCTCTAATTAGAACAGTACCCAAACACTTATTTGGGAGGTATTGGTGTACCCTCAAAACATCCTATGGCATCCACTCGTGTAGTACCCAAATAATATATTGCTATAATTCTGTTAATAACGATATTAACAAATTAATAACAAATAAATGTATAAAATAATCAAAATAATTGTAACTTTTGGCATAGTTATTGCGTTATATAATATAACTCATTATGTTCCCGAAAACGTTTGGGAATTGGGTATTGAAAAGCTAATAAATATCAGTAGGGTGAATGGCAATATTTACTAAGTGCGAAGCTATGCCAAACCCGATCTATTATATAGCACAATTGACATATTCAATTGAAAGTTCTTTGACATATTGGTAAAAAGTAAGAGGTTAGAGGTAAAAGGTGAAAAGTGTAAAGGACAATTCCTTGTATAATAATTACCAGAAGCCCTCTTTGTCTATCCCCGGATGAAGAGGGCAAGGGGTAAAAATGTACGATATGCGACATACGACATACGATGTAAGGGAAGTGTAATTAATGGGATTTCGTGGACATCGGACATCGCTTTTGTTCACAGTTAATAATTGTTATAAACTATGAGATCTATTATTTACCTTTAATTCCAGTACTAAATCAAACAACACTTTGTCGACACAAGCAACTCCGCATCTTAAAAGAACCCTTACTCCTGCTATGTTGTGGGGGCTTGGGGTAGGTTATGTAATATCGGGAATGTACTTTGGTTGGAACCTGGGCCTGGAAAAGGGAGGTACTCTTGGGCTGGCTATAGCTACTTTTTTTATTATCATAATGTATGTCATGTTTACCTTCAGCTATACAGAGCTGGCTTGTGCTATTCCTAAAGCAGGTGGTGGATTTGATTATGCTAACCGGGCACTGGGTAAAGATTTAGGTTTCCTTGCAGGTATGGCACAAAACATAGAATTCATTTTTGCTCCACCGGCTATTGCTTTTGCCATTGGGGCCTATTTCAACTTGTTTTTTCCACAGGTGCCTATTATGGCTATCTCCTTGTTTGCTTATGTAGTTTTTACTGGTTTAAATATTTATGGAGTAAGAGCAGCTGCTATGTTTGAACTTGTAATTACAGTACTTGCTGTAGTGGAGTTGTTGATATTTTCAGGAGTGGCTTTACCACATTTTCAATTAAGTAATTTACAGCATAATCCATTTCCACAGGGATGGGTAGGTGTATTTGCAGCCATACCCTTTGCTATTTGGTTCTTTCTGGCAATAGAAGGAGTAGCCAATGTTGCGGAAGAATCAATAAACCCGAAGCGAACTATCTTGATTGGTTTTGGTTCTGCAATATTAACACTTGTTATACTGTGTGTACTTACTTTTGTGAGTGCAGTAGGAGTTGCGGGGTGGGAAGCTATAGTTTACAAACCGGATGGAAGTACTTCCGATTCTCCATTACCATTGGCACTGAGTTTTATAGTAGGCAATAATAACTGGTTGTATCATTTGTTGATTACGATCGGCCTATTAGGTCTGTAGCCTCATTTCATGGAATTATATTAGCTGCAGGAAGGGCTACTTATGAATTTGGGAAAGAGCAATATGCCCCAGCTTTTTTAGGAAAAATACATTCTAAGTTTCAGACCCCAACTAACGCTTTGCTCATTAATATGGTAATCGGAATAATAGCACTGTTCACCGGGAAGACAGCAGAAATTATTACCATTTCTGTATTTGGGGCACTTACTTTGTATATCATTTCTATGATATCTTTATTACAACTGAGAAGAAAAGAACCCGAGCTGGAACGACCATTTAAAGTGCCACTTTATCCGTATTTCCCAATTATTGCACTTGTTATTTCGATAGGATCATTTCTGGCAATCACCATATATAATCTTGAACTGGCAGTAATTTATTTAGTATTAATGGGATTGTCGTTCCTGGCTTTTAAGATTTTTAAGTCAAAGCCTGCCACTTAATTATTAATTTTATAGTCTAAACTATTGCTATGTCTACTAAGGATATGCTTCAATATGTAAAAGATCATCCGTCAGGGAAAGTAAAAATAGCATTTGCTGATATTGATGGTGTCCTCCGGGGTAAATATATGTCGGCAGAGAAATTTCTATCTGTAATTGAGTCAGGGATGGGTTATTGCGATGTGGTATTTGGATGGGATGCTGCTGATGTCCTATATGATAATGTAAAGTACACTGGTTGGCATACAGCATATCCGGATTCACCTGCAGTAATAGATCCCGGCACATTCAGGAAAATACCCTGGGAAAATGATGTTCCATTCTTTCTCGGAGAGTTTAATGATCATAAAGGTGGTCCATCTCCGGTTTGCCCAAGGCAATTGCTTAAGAAAGTTATAAAAGATACTAAGAAGGAGGGATATCATGCTGTTTTTGCACAGGAATTTGAGTGGTATAACTTTGCAGAAACTCCCAGAACTGCAAGCGATAAGCAATTTAGAAATCTTACACCCCTCACTCCCGGGATGTTTGGATATTCTATATTAAGGACATCTTTAAACAATCCATATTTCACAGATTTGTTCGAATTGTTGAAGAGATTCAATATACCCCTGGAAGGACTGCATACTGAAACAGGCCCGGGTACTTATGAAGCTGCAATTGTGTGTGCTGACGTTTTAGAAGCTGCTGACAGGGCAGTATTATTCAAAACAGCTGTAAAAGAGATTGCTTATAAGCATGGCATTATGGCCACTTTTATGGCTAAGATCAATGAAAATCTACCTGGCTGTGGTGGACATATACACCAGAGTTTATGGGATAAAGATGATAAAGCCAATCTTTTTTATGACGGAAAGAAAGAGAATAAAATAAGTGATGTA
>Ga0193744_1000212_pt1 | contig 15919 bp, 20 predicted proteins | sample L1a1metaG_FD_143056 | JGI IMG/M metagenome (GOLD analysis project Ga0193744, IMG submission 143056) | Soil microbial communities from a riparian zone of the East river system, Colorado, United States - L1a1 | ecosystem: Environmental > Terrestrial > Soil > Riparian zone | place: USA: East River...
TGACTGATTGAAGAAGCTGGATTTGTTGGACTCACTCAATTAATTTTGAACTTTAATCTTTCTGGAGATCGATCCAGATGGTGGTCAAGATCTACTGATGCTATTCAAGCATCAGTAGATGTTGATTTTACGACTGTTCCTCCTGTTCTTCTTATTTTATTTAAAACGCCCCAGATTCTTCAATCAGTCAAGGATAAAACCAGTTATTCATTCACTGAATATCAAAGATATCCCACTCAATATGGTAATGTAAATGCTGGAGGTTCTTTCCAAGTTCAAAGTTCCAATATTCAACTTCAATTTATTCCACAGATGATGTTAGTATTTGCAAGAAGAGGAAATGATGACGCTGATTTCTCAACCACTGATACATTCGCATATTGTCAAAATTTGAGCATTAACTTCAATAATCAGAGTGGTCAACTTAGTTCTGCAACAGCTCAAGACCTTTATAACCTTTCAGTATCAAATGGATGTAAGATGAGTTGGCCTGAATGGAGAGATAATGTCGGAAGTCCAGTAGGTATTATGTTTGGTAAAGATATCGGACTCAATTCTGGTCTTGCTCCTGGTCTTCCAGGGCAATGGAACCTTCAAATTACTGGACAATTCCTCAATATTTCTGATGAAACAATTAATTATACAATGTATATTTTGACTATGAATGAGGGAGTATTCAATTTAAGTCAAACACAGGCTGTACCCCAACTCGGAGTGTTTAGTCAGAAGGATGTTCTTGACTCAGAAAGACTTCCATATGTTGATTATGAAGATCTTAGACGAGTTAGCGGTGGTAATTTCCTTGATAGTGTTAAGAGATTTGTTAGAAATATTCCAACTTATTACAAAGAAGCTAAACCAGTAATTAATACAGTTTTGGATGCTGCTAAAACTTATGGACCATTGCTTGCTCCTCTTCTATTAGCTGCTGGAGAAGATGGGAAAAGAAAAGGTAAGAAAGGTAAGAGAGGTGGTGAAATGATTTCAGCTACAGAACTTAGAGAAATAATTAGAAATGCATAGGTTTTCTAAATAAACAATGTAATTAATATAAATGTCCAAAACATTTATATTATTAATTTCTTAGGCAATAATATATTAACATCAACTTTTAAGGATTTCATTTAATTATCACTACCTAAGTGATATCAATTAAGTAGTGACTAATCCTTTCTTAAATAAAATTTTCATTGTCATTGTTGCTCCAGGGACTAAAACTATTGGAAATAAATCTTGAGCATCATTTTCATACCAAGCTTGAATATCAAGTGTATATAATGGTGTACTTCCCAGCAAATCAATCCATCTATATATCACAGCATTATATTGATAATCAACTGATTCTCTTGGACTTGGAGTATCTCCACTTATTGGTGTGATAAAATCAATCAATATCTTTCTTGAAGCATTAGTTGTAGAACCGGAATTTATTCCTAATGGAATGGCTTCACTTCTTGATGGAATATTATTACTTGTAAAAACTATTCCGATAGTTTCATTCATTAATCCAACATTAACGGTTTCTCCAGACATTTGATAATAAACTGGTCCCGTACAACCTGTTCCACAACATTTAGGTGGCGGGCATAATGGATCTTGAAAGAATCCAACATTATTTCCTACATCTGTAACAGTCATATGAGCTCTTTTTGCAGCGGATACCGAAGTTCCTGGAAGATTAGTTTGTCTATAACCTACAAATAATTTATGATAAAGATTTAAATTGACCCACATTTCAATTGTTGGAGAGACTACATCTGGATCATAATCTTGAGTAAATATTAAGCTTGTTAATTGGGTGGGAGGATCAAATATTAAAAAGGGAGCTTGAGTTGGGGAACTTCCAGTTGTCCCTGCTTTCAGAGCATTAAAGGCTGCAGTTAAAGCTGCATTAACTCTATCAAAAAACTGCCAATATTCACTAAAACTTGTATGTTGATCATCAATAGCTTGAACATATTGAGTAAAATCACTTCCATTATAACTTAATGTAACACTATAATTAGTACTATCAGCAGTTAAATTAAATAAGGGGATTGCTTGTGTTGGGACACTAAATCTTATTACAGAAGCATGCCATTCTGAAGGATTAGTTAATATAGGAATAGATCTAGTATCGGTAAAATCCGCATTAATAAATTTTCCCGAATCTATAGGGTTATGTCTTATTACATTGAAATAAAAATGATTGTCAGCACTTGTAGACCCTTCAATCCAAACTTTTGTATAAGCATCTTTGTACGGTTTATCCTTATGAACATCAAGTGTCATTTAAATTATAAATAAAATAATTCTTTATTTATAATCCACTTCGTAATAAAGATCAAGATTATCTAGATTTCTTTTGAGGTTTCCCATCTAAAAATCTATCCTTAACTAATTTAACTTTTCCAGAAGAATCAGCTATAATCCCTTCATTAACTAGGATTCTCCTAATTGTACTAGGAAAAAATACTTTTTGTTTTTCATTTTTATCAACTCCTAAGGTTTTATTATATCCATTTTCATTCAAATATTTAGCTATTTGAGTCAGACCAAACTGATTTCCGATATAAAAATCAATAATCATTGAGATTATTTTTTGTTGTTCTTCATCTTTTTCGAAAGGTTTTTCCTTATAATTTTCAGCAGCTCTACGCCAGCCATATGGCGGACGGGTTCTAAGCTTTTTTTCTTTAGAAAGTTGTTGCATATTATGTGAGATTCTTTCTGCTATCTTTTTACGTTCCATCTGACCAAAATTCATCCATAAGCCGTATAAAAATTCACCATCAATTGTATTGAAATCAAGATCGGGTGATTTACAATATAATTTACATTTTTTCTCTTTGAGAATTTTCAACATTCTAGCACCAGTTTCTGGATCTCTTGACCATCTATTAAGATCATAAATCGCTACGCCCATTTCAGGCTTTAAATCACTTAACATCTTAAGTAGTCCTGGTCTTTCTGATATAGTTGCAGCTGATATTCCTTTATCAAAATAAAAGGGTTTAATTAATTCGAATCCCTTATATTCACAGAATTTTTCTATGTGATCCATTTGCATTTCGGGGCTAACATCTTGGTGATCTGTAGATGTGCGCCAATATCCAAAAACTTTTGGACAGTTATTCATCTTTTAATTGTTCATATTTTATTTTTGGGTATTAAAGTTAAAATTTCCAAAATTATCCCTGCGACGTCGCAAAGATAAAATAAAGACAGAAAAATATAAGTTAAATAAACCTTTATAATATTAAATGTCATCAATTAATATTATTTATGACAAAATTAGAAATAAAAATTCATTGGATAAAGTGGATATACAATTTATAAATGAGAAATTCAATATTCTAACAAGTGGATATAATCCAAAAACTATAGGTTTATTTGCTGAAAGTTTATCATTTATGATGTCAATTAAGAATTGTATTAACTTTCCCATTGAACAAAAGATAATTTTAGATGAAATGGAAAAATTCATTCTAAATCCCGATGAAATAGAAAAGTTTGTGACCTCAAATAAATCATAACATTATATTTCCAAAGTATTTGAAATATAATGAGTTTGTATGATCTTATTTCAAACACAAGAAAACCTTGGCTCAATGCAAGAGCTGAAACTCTCAAACTTGATAATTTATCTCCTTTACAGCCCGTTTTTACTGATTCAAATAAATTATTAGTTTCTGGAACTATTGGCACAGGTTCAACTGGAATGACAGGATCAATTGGACCAACAGGTTATACAGGACCAACTGGAGCTCCAGGTTCAGCCTCAAATACTGGAACAACTGGATGTACAGGTTTTACAGGATCGACTGGACCAACAGGAAGAGATGGTTCAGCTTCAAATACAGGAGCAACAGGTCCTACGGGACAAGGAGCTGATTCAGAAGGTCAAATTTTAGCTCTTTCATTTAATGGTGCATTTTCTGGGACAATTGATACAGTAATTTCTAGAAATTCATTTCAAGTTATTTGGCATTGGAGTAACTTTTTAGGAACAGTTAGTGATCCTGGATTACTTGTGACGGATCCATTACCTTTACAATTTTGGCCTGTTTTTGATGTAAACTGCACAGGATTATGGGGTGCGAATGGAGGACAAGGTAATTTATTCCCAATAACAGGTGTGGTCTCTACTTCTACTGGTCAAGTTACATTTGGTCTAGGAAGTACACAACAAAATTTTACTGCTGGAGATGCTGCCGTTTGGTCGGGTACAATGAGTTGGAACACTATTCCTCCTTAATATTATTATACATTAATCAATCAAGGTATTAAATATTTACATATTAATTTAATATATGTAAGTCTATTCATGAAGTTTTAGAATTTATACCATTTCTATAATTTTTCATACGTTCCAAACACTTCTCTCTATTCCTATAATAATAATTAAGCTGAAGTTCGCGCATCCTCATTTTTTTTGGATCAGTATCATCATCTAATTTAGGTCTACCTTTACCGACACTTAATTTGACGAGTTTAACTTCCTCCTTTTCATCAAATTTTTTAACTTGATGATCTTTTAATAAGTTTCCACATAAGACGCATGGACCTAATGGATCAATCCTTGTAGCATGCTGAGGCGAGAACATTCCTGGGCACATTTCTTTAGTTTTTCCTTTTACTATTTTTTCTATTTTTTTATGGTTTTGTGACATTTTTTCGAATTTGTCCAATTTTTCAGGAATTTAGAATTTTTCGAATTTTTTAATTTTATTTAAAGAAATTAATTTTGAAATTAAATCATAGGATGGACAATTTTGGAAACCTGGAAACCTCCAAAATTGGGAAAGGTGATGCTTTTAATGAGGAAAATAAAAATTTTAAGGCTTTTTCCAATCTTTCTGGAAAAAATGAAAATGAAAGGAATGCATCATTGGAACTGTTAGAAAAATATGGTGAAAGGAAGGAGAGTAATGATAAAGATTACACTCATATGTTAGTTTTTCCAGTTATACAAAAGTATAAAATAAGACCTGCAAACATAGTTAAATTTTGGAATGAATATTGTGATCTTCAGAGTAATAATAACCCTTATTTATATATCGCAGAGAAAAATATAGAAGTCTCTCCATTGATAATTCAATACCGTGAAGCAGAAAATAATGATGTGAAATTACATTTGATATCAAATATACAACAAGTGATTCAAGAATTATATACGGTATCAGAATCAAAAAAGGAATTAGTCTGTTGTAATCTTGTATCTCTTGATTCTAGAGGAAGATTGCAATTTCCATTTTGTCAGGTTAAAATTTCAAATATTCAGTTTGTTCTTGATAGAATAGAGAAACTTTCAAAGGAAAAAAATCCCAATTGGGAAGTAAAATTAGATAGGGATATTTTGAATAGATCTGATCTTCTACTTTATGGATCGAGAGAAAACCCAGATGTTCATCCTTTCATTATTGATAATTATTATCCAATAATTGAATATGATCATATTGAAGAAATTGTTGATATTGATTATTTCACAACAGAAGAATTATGTAAACCAAAACATCATATAGATCTTCAGAAAGGAGATATAGATGATTTTAAAAGTGAGAACATTTCACCCTTGCTTTTTTCTAATAAATATTGGGTTAATAATGTAGTCGAATTCAAAGTAGCAAAATCAGTAAAAATTAGAATTCAGCCAGATGGTAAATCAAAGGTAGAAGATTTGAATTATATTCAAGAAATCCTAGAAAAATATACACATTTTGATCCACTTAGCTATTTTCCTGATAGTCAAAAAATATCAGTTTATTTCTCTATATTAATGGAAGATTTCATAGTTTCAATTGATAAAAATTATAAAGAGCTCTGGTTTTATGATGAGAAAAATAGGGTTTGGAAAGAAACTGGAATTGAATATTTGAGAACTTTAATGACAAATGTATTAAGATTATCTCTTGAGAAACATAGAATAATATATTCAGAATGTGCTAGAAATTCCAGTAATGATTATGAAAAAGGGAAAATTGAGGATAATATCTCAAAGTGTGATAAATTTATCAAAGATATATGTCCAATTGTGGATCGATGTCTTAAATATGCACCTCAGGAATTATATCATGAAAAATTTCTAGAAAAATTGGATTCCGATCCGGATATGATAGCTTTAGGTAATGGTAAAATAGTAAACTTAAAGGAAGGATGGGTTAGAGATAGGATTAAATCTGATTATTGTACAAAAGTAATCAGGTATAAGCATAATCCCAATGCTAAATCAAAGAAAATAAAACAAGCTTTATTAGATTGGTTTCTAAATAATCCTAGATTAATTAGAGCTTTCCAGATTTATATAGGTAGTTGTCTAACTGGTCATGTTCGTGATAAAATTTTAGCTTTTTTTGCTGGTGATTCAAATTCAGGTAAGAGTATAGTAATTAATATATTGAATAAAATTTTTGGAAATTACCATGAAACATTACAAAGAAGTATTTTGATTAATTCCGAAAAAGATGAGAAAGGAGGTCCATGTCCAGAATTAATAGCTTTAAAAGGTGCTAGAATTGCAACCGTTGTTGAAATGGGATCAATTAAAATAGGAACTTCAACTATCAAGCAATTATCTGGAGGTGATGAGATGAGTGGGAGACTTTTATTTTCTAATACTTATGTTAAATTTAAACCAACAGCTAAGATTATAATAGCATGTGAAACTGCCCCTGCTCCTAAAGAATCTGATCAGAAAGGTTATTGGAATAGAGTCAAGGTATTCCCATTTGAAGCTAATTTTGTTGACAGGGAACCAACTTCAGGAACCAATGAAAGAAAAGGTAGTAAGGAATTCATTGAAAGTTTAGAAGAAGAGGATTATGAATTCTTTCTTTTATGGATGATTGAAGGGGCTAAAATTTGGTATGAAGAAGGTTTATATATACCAGATGAAATTGAGTCAGCAACCAAGAAATATCATCTCAAATCAGATCCAGTATCAAGATTTAAGGAAGATTGTGTTGAGATTACTGATGGAAAAGGAGATAATAAAAGAATACAATGTAAAGATTTATACGAAACTTACAAGTTTTATTGTGAAGAAAATGCTTACAAATGGGTTAGTATGAATAAATTTAGTGAAGCTATGATTAGTGTCCATAAAATTCCATTTGCAAAACCTAAAAATAAACTAATGTTTTTCGTTTCTTACAAAGAACCCTTACCTGAAGAGCCTGATGATAATAACAATGTAAAAAATCTTCAAGATCAAATAACTAAGTAAATTTTTCTATTTAAATTTAGAATTTCGTCAAAAATTCTAAATAAATGTTGGATTAGAATTTCCAAAATATATTTGATTTATTTTGGAAATTCTTTTGTCAAAAAAGGTTAGTCGGAGGCTAACCTGGGTTAGCCTCCGGTTAGTCACTTTTTTTTCATATTCCTCTAGTATTTGAGTCTAATTTTCAATTAAGTTAGTCAGGTTAGCCACTTTTTATAAGGTTCTATAACTTTCCTTTTTCCAAATTTCGGAAAAAGATATATTTAATATATATAATAGCTTTTTTTTTGTGGCTAACCCTGACAGAATTAAACTACATCCTGGCTTATTAGTCTAAATTTTCAAAAAAAGCCCAAAATGTAGACTAACCCTACATGTTAACCTCAGAGTTGTTTTTTTTTCAATGATTATTAATTGATTAATCTTTAAATTTCTAATCTCTCAGAAAGATTGGAATTATTAAATTTTGGATGTATGATTATAGAAATAAATCCCTAAAACAATTAATGAACATACAGGATCCATTTAAGATCACATTTATTTAATTTTACAAATGAATTCTAAAAAAAGTTATAATATATTAAATGGAATTTGAACTTATAAAAGAACAGAGATGGTTTCGGTCAAAAACTTTAGATCCAGATTTTAAATATTCCTTTATCAGTGATTGTGGAAAAAATCTTATAGATCTAGAATGGAAATCAAGACATGAAGGAACTGTATCTATAAATAAATTAAGTATATTCGAGATACCCCTGTTATTTCGAGCTCTTGAAAAGATTAAATCTGATTCGATACAATTTATTATGAATTTGGATAAAGGGAATGAATATATTAATAATGTTGTGAATGAAATAAATGAACAGGAAAAACTCAATCAATAGATTTACCTGGGTGTCATGAACTAAACAAACAAAAGGAAAAATAGATTGTTAAAGTTTGACTTAATTACCTAAAGATTTTATTTTATTATTAAAATGAGTAATACTGAATTTACTTACGGAAAATATAAAGGGAAAACTTATCTCGAAGTCTTACAGAATGATAGATCATATTATCATTGGATGTCAAATCAAAAATGGAGTAATAATAATGATTTTGTTAAATGGGTTGATTCTGTAATTGAAGAAGGTATCAAATCTAAGATATTCACTTCAAAACATACGGATAATATTGATGAAGGATTTGATTCTAGTCTAAGAAATCAATTAAAATTACAACAAGAAAGACAAGATTTTAATAAAAAACATCAAGATAGATCAAATAAAAAAGAACAATATAAATCCAAACCAGAGAGAACTGAGAATTTAACTGAACATGATGAAATAAAACGTCTCAGAGAACAAATAATAGGAATGGAATTAGAGAGAAAAGAAATTAATGAAGTTCAATGGTAAATTAAATATCTGAGTGAGATATTTAATTTTTTGCAATTATTTATTTCTTATGAGTACATTTGTAATTATCTGGTAAATGTGATACACCATCCATTTTACAAGAATGTTCTTCTTCCATATAACATAGAGAACACCAACCTCTACGATCAATTTTTTTCTCATACTTTCCTTTAGAAACTTCTTTTTTAGGTTCAATAGTTTGTTTGTTTTTAATGAGAGGCATTTCCTTTGTGGTTACCCTTAACTTTAAATATTTTCTAATAATCATTTTTAATTAACAAAAACTGTATCAAATAAGGTTATAGGTTTTGAAACAACATCTTTATAACATTCTTGACCTTCTTCTCTAACTGGACCTATTGAAAGTGGATTATCTTGAACTACCACAAATGGTTGTTTATCCCTTGGAATATAATTAAGATAAACTCTTTGAGAACTTTTGATATCAAAAGTTGAATTGAATGGCAATAGTAGCTCTCTTTCAAAAGGAAAAGCATGGAACTCCTCTGGAATATAAAGTACACTTGAACCTTTGGGAATTTTAATTCTAAAAAGACAACAATCTGATCCCGGTGTGGTAAATCCAACTAAATTTAATGTTGGATCATAAGTTGTACTATTAAAAGGTTTTTGTAAGACGGATTTAGCAATAAATTCATTCAAATTCTTACTTGGAAGTCCTTCATATTCATTAGAGATTTTCCATACATAAAAAGATCCCTTTGATTCGGGGGCGCCAAAAATTATCTTCTGTAAGGCTTCATAGTATTTGTTAATGATTTCTTTTCCCAGATTAGGATCATTCTTATCCGTGAAAGATTTGGGATCTTTAAAATATTTCTTATATTTAGCAAAATTCTTTGGAATAAAACTCAAATGATAAGGATAGAGCTTGAAAAAATCCTTAACCCAATGCTTAATTTGTTCATCTGTCGCAAATCCGACTAACACACCAGTTATAGCTCCAGAACCATAAGTATATCTCCAACATAAATATTGATTAAATTTGCTAAGGTTAGAAACATATTTTGTATGACTCCTAATTAGATCACTCAAATCTTTTGAAATTTTTAATGGGATATTTCCATCAGGACCGAATGAAGACATATTTGTTTGTAATTTAATAAACAAATATCCTAATTTCTTTTTCCTTTAAGCTAAAAGAAAGAAAGAATTTTTAATTTTTCCGGCTTTACAAAAATAATGAGCATCAGGAGTGAAATTATGGAACTTTTGAGAGAAAAACTAGAAGGAAAAGGCGCTGATATTGGAGGCAAGAAAAAGAAAAAAATGAGTTCTGCAGGTGTCCTCGTTCAAGGAGGAAAATCTAGAAAAGCTGCTGCTAAGTCAAATCCTTGGATTCAATATGTAAAAGCTTATTCAGAAGAAAAAGGAATTTCTTATAAAGAAGCATTAAGTAAAGCTGGACCAAGTTATCGAAAAATGTCCGGAACTACCTCAAAGAAGGTTGCTAAAAGAAAGGCTTCAGGTGCATCAAAGAAAAAGGTAGTTGGAAAGAAAAAGGCGGGAATTGCCATTGGTGGGTTGTCTAAAGCAAGACTTATTCAACTTTTGAATACACTTCAATAAAATAGATATATAGTTTTTTAACATATCTATTCCGCTTATTTTAAGTTAATTTTTTCCATAAGTAGATCTACAGTTTTATCTAAACCATATTTATTTACAGTTTTCTTTAATATTTGATTAAATTCATCATCTTCTGCCTCCGGCTCACTATCTTCATATGATTCGCTATCCGTATCTGAATCGCGTATATCTTGATTGATAATTAATCGATTGTCTTCAGCCTCAGAACTTTCATGTTGTTCAATGGAATCTTCAGATTCTGAACTTTCTTCAATCTCTGACACGATTTCTTTTTGAGTTCTAATTTTTACCATTCTTTAATGTACTGGAAATATTACTTTTAGATTGATCAATATGATGAACTATTTCAAGTATTTCGATATCTGGTTTTCTTGTACATACTTTCTGATACCCATTTTTAATTCTGGCTTCCTCCCTTTTTTTCCTTCTATTTTTATTATATGTATCAATTAATTTGATTACTCTATCCGAATTATTATGATTAAAATGTATAGCTACCGTTTTTGCGGGAATTTTATCAAATTCAAAAACTTTAGTTTGGAGTTTATTATTGAAACAAGGGATATTAGTAGTATTTGATACTAAACTGGTATCTGATATTCCAGAATTTGGAGTTATCGAATCGGTTTCATTAGCAACTTGTTCATATAAAGAATCATCATCCGAATCTAACCCATGATCTAAATTTAATCCAAAAGAAAAGGGATCTTTATCTTCTAGACTTTGATTAAGGTTTAAAAGATCAACACTGATTGATTTAAGGGTTTCCTTGGTTTCAGTTATAGGGGTTGTTGGATATACTTTTCCAACATGATCAGTATTTTCACTAATATCAGGTTCCCATTTCTGTATTTCTTTTGGATTTTCATGAGATCTCAAAATAGGAACATTTACAATACTTCCACCAATAGGAATCGGATCCCAATCAACGATAGGTACACCTATATCCATGGCAAAACGTGTGGCCTCCTCCATATCATAAAAAGTTTTTAACTTAGATTCGTTAATCCAAACTATATATTTTTCCATTTATTATGTATCTATTTTGTCTGATTGAAAAAATTCCTTTATGTATTTACTGTTGGGGACCCAAAGTTAAATATTATCCCAGATTTATCCGAAGGTATGCCAACGTATATTTTATCTATTCTTAGAATAGATAAAATAAAAATGGAAAAATGTCTCCTATTTTGGATTTACTTTTTGAACATCAAGAAAACTCCAATCTCATTTGTTTGTTTGAATCTCATTGTTCACATTCGCAACCACCTTCGTTATCTCTCTGTGTTAATGCTGTCACAATCTCATCACTGTCGAATTTCGGAGTATCTTTAAACAGGTAGATATAATCTTTGAGAGGTAGATCTTTGAAAGCGATTCTCATAGCGGTATGTCTACCACATGTTGCAATATCAGGTTCCCATTTCTGAAATTGATGATCGTTATACTCAATTGGAACATTTTTCCTTTCACTGTAATCTAATAGTAATTTAGAAAGATAAGGTTCTATTTGTTTATAATCGTCAGGTTTCCCGCCATAACTGTCAAAGAAACTAACAATTCCTTTGTTTCTAAATAAACCAACCCAATGACCATATGATTCATCATAGGATCCGTCTTTTAATCTTTTTAAATAAAGGATAATAACTTCATCATTTGGATATAGTAATTCTTCAAGGGATTTATATTTTTCGAGATCTGGATAAGATACAATTTTAACCCCGGGAAGTAATCTACGTAAATCATCTTCAGATAAGGAAATATCTTCTCCAGCTATATTACCCCCTTGAATTTTAGAAATCCTTTCGGGAAGATCTTTATAATTAATTGGATTCTCCTTTTGAAATCTTTCAAAAATTTTTGGATGATAAGCTTTCAAATATTTCCATTGTACACGTGATTTGATTGGCATAATTATCTATTTATTTTAAATAGATAATTTATATGACATTTATATGACATTTATCTCACAAAAGATAACATTCATCCTCGCTAATAACATAAAGAGGATAACTTTTATGAATTGTGACCCATCTACTTTTACTATCTAAAATTTTCTGTATTTGTTCTCTATTCATACCAAGATATTCTTTACAAATATAAGTAATTGGATGTGTTTGACCGGATTTTGGAAACATTGTATAAGAAGAACATTCATTCAATAATTCTCTGGTTTTCTTATTATTTGCAGCAATATGACTCGTACACATTATAGTTATATCATCATGTCGTCCACATTCCAAGAGATCATCACGCAATTTTATAATTTTCTTCCTTATATCTTCATTCTTAATGGTATCAATATCATCAAAAACGCATATACTATCTCTAAACATTGAAGATTCTAATTCTGTATCAAGGAAATCTTCATTCAATAATATTCTACTAGGTTCAATTTCATCAATTGATTCATCATCTTCTAACTTAGAGAAAAGATATACCTTCTTTTTTGGGAATATTGATTTAATATATTCAATTTGTTTGCATATATACACGGTCTTTCCTGCGCCAGCTGGTGCGAAAACATATGGTCTTTCCATACTTAAATTTTGAAAATTCGGTAATGGATCGAATTTTCCCCCGATAAGATCCCCAGAAATATAGCTCCCATTTTCCTTTTTTAATTTTCGTGATACCTTACCCAAAATCGAATTTCTCTTTTTTCTTTCAACTCCAGAATCTTCCAATTTTTCGGAAAGATCTATAATTCTAGAATTGATATCATCATCATGATTGGGATCTAGATAAATGATTTTCCCTTTAAATTTCCCAGAAGTAATGATCGCGATAGGTTGAAATTTATCTTTCGATTTAAAAGTTAACACTGGCATGATTTCTTTTTCTTATTGATATATTTATATAATTGATGCGTCATACATCAATTATATCAACTTTTACCATGTTTCATACCTTAATTCTTGAAACTTTTCACTAGACATACCAGCAGTTATCGAAAATATCTTTGGGGCAATATAATTTAACATATTATTTCCAAGCATTTTCCAGTGACAATCTTTCTTACATGAAATTCTATCTTTGTGGCAGTCAGAACATTTACACATACAGTTAACCGGTTTCACTTTTATTTCATTCTTTCCAGTTTCCCAATTAAATTCTAAGTTTTCAACTTCAATCCAGTTAAGGTCACCAATTCGAAGGAGAGAATCTTGAAATATGAATTTCCATAGATGATTAGAAATATCTTGCGGTAATAAAGATAGATAAGTATCCATAATAAATTCAAAAGGAATTACTTTTCTTCCTTTTGAATTTTAGCTTCAAAAATCATTTTCAAAGATTAATGTCCACATTCACAACATTCCTCATCATCGAACCATTTCTTTTTACAACATAATCTCCATCTATTATTTTTTCCACCTTCTTGTTCTCCCTTTAGGAATTACTTTTCTTATCGGCTAATTTTCTCTGTAATCTTTGCTTTTGTCTAGTCATTCTATCTTGGCCATCAGAAGATAATTCAACAAACTTATTTCTTCTACTTTGAGTCTTTAACATTGAAACATGATCATTTGCTGTTTTAGGATTCAATCCATTCTTAACATTGAGGATCTTCCCGTCAATAATCACCTGTTGTACTTCACTATTTAAACCTGACATCTTTTTTCATATAATCAATCATTATATGGAAAATCATTTTTATTTTATTAGGTAGTAACTAATCCTTTCTTAAATAAAAATTTAGAATCTAACTGTATAAGATGCATTTATATCTTCAAATCCAATTGTTCCAGCTGATCCGAAAGGTTTTTGGGGAAGAACTGAACCACCTGATACAAGATCAACTCCAAGTGTAATAATTCCATTAATATCGATAAGCGCAGATCCATTTCTTATCACTGTGTTATCTTCAACTGCTGTATATGCATAAACAGAATTAAGTGGTCTAAAATAAACTGGTAAAGCACTGGTAGAAATTATTGTTCCAGTTGCTCCTGCTGCTGATGCTGTAGTCCCCCAGACATCTAGAAAAACTTGATTTCCTATTCTCTGTACATTAGCGTCAGTTGTAATATGAGCAGCACCTGTAAATCCGATTGTAAGATGTTGAGAACCTGTCGGTCCAATAACAAAGCTACCATCAACTTCTAAATTTCCATCCAGTCTCAACGCTTCCATTCTGCCATGCAACCAAGGTTTTCTTGTGTTTGAGATAAGATCTGACAAACTCATTTTAATATATAAAATATATTCCCTTCGGAAAATCTTTCATCTTACTTATTATTTTTGATCCTAAAAAATTGGATAGATTTGCCATGACATGCTTCCTGACCATACACTACAAGTTCCTGAATTAGTAAATGCAGCTTGAGTATCTCCAACCCCAAAAGTAGCAACACCAGTGGTTGCATTTACTACCGCAGTTATTCTTTTATTCACGGAATTATCAGATCCCCATTGACCACTATTATTCTCATCAAAAGAAGGCCAAAATCTCTCTGGTAAAGGAGCAGTTGTTATAATAGCAGAAGCACCGGGAGTTCCAGCAAAACTAGATCTGGTCCAAATAACTGTATTTCCAATTCTTGTTAATATTGTATCAACTGTATCAGAGAAAGGTCCACTAAATGAACATACATGAATAATTTGTTCATAATTACTTAATGTTGATCCAGTCGCTCCAATATCTCCAGTTGCTCCAAATATTAATCCAGAGTCTAATTTTAATAAATTCATTCTTCCATTCAACCATTGTTTTAATTCATCTTTGAGTAAATCATACAAAGACATCTTTAATAGCATTTAGGAATTTTTGAATAATTTTCCCATTTTAAATTTTTGAAAATTTGGGGAAATTTTTTCCCGCTATTTTTTGAGAATTTTCCCCAAATTTTCAAAAATTTAAATCAAAAAATTTTAAGTAAAATTTAAGCAAGAGAACCAAATGAAAATTATTTTTCTTATTATAGGAAAATGAGTAATTCGTTGGTTCCATTGCAATCAGTTCTTGTTAGAGATCCGACAACCAATATTAATAGTCATGATATGTACGCAATTTATCAAGGCGCTAGTCAGAATACTTATACACCCAATACCAGCTCAAGTTACAGTAATAGTCAGATTCAATTTAGTCCAACAATTCCATCAGTGGAAACTATTGTTGATAGACATTTGTTCATTAGATATACTGCTAGAGTTACACTTACAGTTGCAACTGGATCAACAGGACCTAATGTTTATCAACCAGGACTTGAAGCTCCAAGAGCATTTCCACTTCAAGGAGGAGTTGTCAATACTCTCAATTGTCAGTTTAATGGATCTTCTATTAATATTCAATCTAGTGATATTATTCCTTACATTGCAAGATATAATAAGTATTTGGAAGATGATGATGTTTATTATGGTATGTTCCCAGCAGTTCTTGATGAATCTCAAGCTTATTCAGATCTTACAGGAGGAATTAAAAGTCCTCTAGCTTCCTATGCATCAACTATTCCAGGCTCTAATTCAAGAGGATCTTTCCCAGTTACAGTTATTTCTAATACTCCTCAAGGAGCAGTTGTTGATGTTGAAGTTACTGAACCAGTTTTTCTTTCTCCATTGTTGTTCTCTCTTAAGCAGCAAGAAGCTGGATTTGTTGGACTCACTCAATTAATTTTGAACTTTAATCTTTCTGGAGATCGATCCAGATGGTGGTCAAGATCTACTGATGCTATTCAAGCATCAGTAGATGTTGATTTTACGACTG
>Ga0193744_1000213_pt1 | contig 15720 bp, 15 predicted proteins | sample L1a1metaG_FD_143056 | JGI IMG/M metagenome (GOLD analysis project Ga0193744, IMG submission 143056) | Soil microbial communities from a riparian zone of the East river system, Colorado, United States - L1a1 | ecosystem: Environmental > Terrestrial > Soil > Riparian zone | place: USA: East River...
CCTATGGCTCAACAAAGATTAAAAGATGCTGCTGAGAAAGCAAAAATCGAACTGTCTTCTTCTCTGGAAACAGAAATTAACCTGCCTTATATAACTGCAGTAGACGGAGTTCCTAAACACCTTGTAATGAAGTTGTCAAGGGCTAAGTTTGAGCAATTAGTTGATAAGTTGGTTAAGAAAACCTTAGAGCCTTGTAAGAAAGCGATAGCTGACGCAGGTATAGCTAAGGAAAAAATAGATGAGATAATATTAGTAGGAGGTTCTACCCGTATACCGGCTATACAGAAAGCAGTGGAAGATTTCTTCGGTAAGAAACCGAATAAGAGTGTGAATCCAGATGAAGTAGTAGCAATAGGTGCTGCAATACAAGGTGGTGTTTTATCAGGTGATGTGCAAGATGTCTTGTTACTGGATGTTACCCCTCTATCTATGGGTATCGAAACTATGGGTGGTGTTTATGATGTAGTGATAGAGTCCAACTCCACAATCCCTACCAAGAAATCAAAAACTTATTCTACTGCTGCTGAAAACCAGGCATCTGTTGAAATACATATATTACAAGGAGAACGTCCTCTAGCTAAAGATAACAGAACAGTTGGTAGATTTATCCTGGACGGCATTCCCCCTGCTCCAAGAGGAATACCTCAGATAGATGTTACATTTGATATGGATGCAAATGGAATATTAAGTGTTTCTGCAATGGATAAGGGTACAGGTAAAGTTCAAAACATCAGAATAGAAGCTTCAACTGGTTTATCAAAAGAAGAGATTGAAAAGATGAAAGCAGAAGCAACTGCCAATGCTGAAACTGATAAACAAGCCAAAGAGATGATTGAAAAGCTAAATGCTGCCGATAATCTGATATTCCAGACTGAAAAGCAAATAAAGGAATATGGAGAAAAGCTTCCTGAAGATAAAAAGGCCAACATTGAAGCAGCTTTAACTTCATTAAAAGAAGCACATGCCGCCAAAGATATAAGTAGAATAGATTCTACTATGGAAGTATTGAACGCAGCATGGCAATCAGCTAGTGAGGATATGTATAAAGCTACTCAGGGTGCAGGTGAACCAGGTGCTGAAAATCATTCAACACAAGATGGTAATACCGGAAATTCTAATAATGATACCGGCGATGTTACTGACGCTGAATTTGAAGAAGTAACTGACAAGAAATAATATTCTAAAATCCTACATTTTTACAAGCCTCCATAATTTTATGGGGGCTTTTTTTATATAGATATTTATGATAGTTTTGTATGAAATTCTGAGTTTTTATAATTATTAGCTATAATTAATCTTAAGGTTTTATGACAGTTACACAAATGGAGTACCTGGTTGCAGTTGACACCTACCGTAATTTTGCAAAAGCTGCAAAGCATTGTTATGTGACACAACCTACCCTGAGTATGCAAATAAAAAAGGTAGAAGAGGAGCTGAATGTACTTATTTTTGACAGAAGTAAAAAACCGGTACTTACTACAGATGTGGGAAGACAAATAATAGCTCAGGCAAGAATAGCTGTTAACGAGACCAACCGCATATTTGAAATCATTAATAATCAAAAGGATGATATAAAAGGTGAACTTAGAATTGGTATTATCCCTACTTTAAGTCCCTATTTGTTGCCTTTATTTATTTCAGATTTTATGCATAAATATCCCGAGGTAGACCTCGTGATAGATGAATTGGTTTCAGAACAGATCATAAGCAGACTTAACAATGATACATTAGATGCTGCATTGCTGGTAACGCCCATTAATGAAGCATCCATAGTAGAGATTCCGCTTTTTTATGAGAAATTCTTATTGTATGTATCAGAGAAACACCCATTAATGTCACGAAATAAAATAGAGTATATTGACCTGGATACTTCAGATATCTGGTTACTCAAGGAAGGGAATTGTTTCAGGAACCAGGTAATCAATATGTGCGGGGATCATTTTACTAATGCTAAGCACCAGTTAAAATTTGAAGGTGGTAGTCTAGAAACAATCAAAAGGATTGTTGATTCTCAATATGGTTTTACTATAATACCCGAATTAGCGACAATAGAGATGACCGATATTCAAAAACAAAAAGTAAAATCCTTTCCTTCTCCCGAACCGGTAAGAGAAGTAAGTCTGATAGTAAGAAGGAGCTTTATGAAAAGAAAGTTACTGAATTTATTGCAAGAAGAAATATTGGCCCATATTCCTAAAACTATACTAAAAAACGATAAATCTCAGCTTATTTCATGGCGTAGTTGATTTTATTACTTGTGTTTTCTATTGGTTCCATTTTAAAGTCTTAACTTAGCATCCCGTAACAAAGTATCCCCAAATCATGGCAAAATATGTATTCGTTACGGGTGGAGTAACTTCCTCACTTGGTAAAGGTATTATAGCAGCATCGCTTGCAAAACTTCTTCAAAGCCGTGGCAACAAGGTAACAATTCAGAAATTTGACCCCTATATAAATGTTGATCCGGGCACTATGAATCCTTATGAACATGGCGAATGCTATGTTACTGATGATGGTGCAGAAACTGACTTGGATCTGGGCCATTATGAACGATTCCTCAATACACCCACTTCACAGGGGAATAATGTGACAACGGGTCGAATATATCAGTCTGTAATAGAAAAGGAAAGGAAAGGTGATTACCTGGGAAAGACAGTTCAGGTGGTACCCCATATTACGGATGAGATAAAGAGAAGGATGAAATTACTCGCACAGGAGAAGCGATTTGAAATCATTATTACTGAGCTAGGTGGTACAGTAGGGGATATCGAATCATTACCTTACCTGGAAGCCCTAAGGCAAATAAGGTGGGAGCTGGGACCGGAAAATTGTGTGGTTATACACTTAACCCTGGTACCTTATCTTAAAGCCGCTAAAGAACTTAAAACTAAACCGACTCAACACTCTGTAAAAGAATTATTAAGATCGGGAATACAACCGGATATCCTGGTTTGCAGAACTGAACATGCCATAAGCAAGGATATTAAACGCAAAATTGCTTTGTTCTGTAATGTGGAGCAGGAAGCTGTGATTGAGGCAATTGATGCAGATACTATTTATGATGTACCGCTTTTAATGGCAGTAGAAAACCTGGATGCAATAGTGATGCGAAAACTTAAAATAGAAGGTAAGCATCCATTAAACCTTGAGAGTTGGAAGGAATTCATTCATAAATATAAAAATCCTGTACATAAAATAAACATTGGCCTAATAGGAAAATACAATGAGCTGCAGGATGCATATAAATCTATTCATGAATCATTTGTACATGCCGGTTCTTCCAATCTATGTAAAGTAAATGTAGTAGCAATACATGCTGAGAAACTGATTACTAATCCCTCAAAAGAATGGGATAAGTTTAAAGATTTGCATGGGGTAATAGTGGCACCCGGATTTGGGGAAAGAGGAATAGAAGGTAAGTTACAAGCTATTAAAAAACTACGAGAAGAAAAGATTCCTTTCTTTGGTATTTGCCTTGGTATGCAATGTGCAGTAGTGGAATTTGCCAGGAATGTAGTTGGATTATCAAATTCTGCCTCTACAGAAGTGGATCCAAATACCCCTTATCCGGTTATTGATATTATGGAGTCTCAAAAGAAAATAACAGACAAAGGAGGTACGATGCGTTTAGGAGCCTATAAATGTGAATTGACAAAAGGATCTTTAGCCGCTAAAGCCTATGGAACCCAGAAAATTAGTGAAAGACATCGTCATCGCTATGAGTATAACAATAAATATAAAAAGCAATTGGAAGGAAAAGGATTAGTTTGTACCGGAGTGAACCCTGAGTCTAATCTGGTCGAAGTTGTTGAATTACAGGATCATCCCTGGTTTTTAGGTGTTCAATATCATCCCGAATTAAAAAGTACTGTTGAAAAACCTCACCCTCTGTTTGTTTCATTTGTGGCTGCGTGTATAGATTATAAAGAAAAGAAATAATAGTTCCTGATGAGAAAGTTATCATCTGAAGAACTTCACAGGACTGATCTTTCAGAAATAAATAAACTGACACGGATACCGGTCTGTATTGTCCTCGATAATGTAAGATCTGGATTAAATGTCGGATCTATTTTCCGGACAGCTGATGCTTTTAGCTTTGAGAAAATAGTATTAACTGGAATAACTGTACAACCTCCACACCGTGAGATCTTAAAAACTGCCTTGGGATCTACAGAATCAGTCCCCTGGCTATACATTGAATCAATAACTGAATGTCTTACATTATTTATAAAAGATAATTATACTATAATTGCAATAGAACAAACCAATCAGAGTATTCTCTTAGATCAGTTTGCTTTTGAGACAGATAAAAAATATGCTTTAGTATTAGGAAATGAAGTGGATGGTGTAAGTGAAGAAGCCCTTCAATTAATTGATACAGCTATAGAAATACCACAGGCAGGCATCAAACATTCTCTTAATGTATCTATTTGTGGAGGCATTGTGATGTGGGAAGCGTTTAAACAATTTAGTTGTTAGTTTGCCAGTTGCCAGTTGCTAGAGTAATTAATAGTGAATAGTAAATGCATGGCTTTTGTCAGAATTAGGATTGAAAAGAATTGTAAATGGCAGCATTGTATTGGTCTGAATAAGTGCTTGTAGTATTTAAAAGGATTCTTAGAATTTTCTGACAACTTACAACTAGCAACTATATTAACCATTAACCACTAAGCAGTAACCAATAAACACTAATCACTAATTAATGGTCTTTAAAACTATACCCTAATCTTAACCCTAAGATCAAATTACTCACCGTATTTTGTTTATTTTCTAAAGAAATAAAACCGGGACTTATTGTTTTTCTTTGCTGAAGTTCATATTGTAGAGAGGGAGTTAGGGTTATTTTCTTTGCCAATCCAATATCAATACCTAATCCGATTGCTAAAGCTCCATAATATAAATTTATATCAGGAATTCCTTCTTCTTTAAACATTGTATTATATCCGTTTAAAGAAAGACTCAGGTAGAAACCCTTTTTAAGAAAATCCCCATCCTTTGACCAGGTAGGGCAATGACAATCTCCTTCGATATCAAATAAATAGAAGTGTGTATTAAACTGGATCCCAAGGGTAGTTAAATTTAAGGTATTCTCACCTAAAGTGTTTTCATCCGGATATTTTGACGAACCATTTAGATAAACCAATGCGGGAAAAAATTCTACTCTATAATTCTTTAAGCGAAATGTATAATCAATTCCTCCTCCTGCTAACTGAATGTTTTCTTCATTAGGCTTATCAATTTTAGCATAATAAACAGGAGCAGATTGTGAATGATATTGAGCTATTAATCCAATCTGTGCAAATGAATTAGTATAAAATACAAGCAATAGCATTGAACTGAATAGGTATTTCATAGTTTAGTACATTAAGTATTCAAATATAGACTCCTTTGTCTGTATTTTTGTTTCCATTTATATATATTATTGTAAGATTTAATCCAGCATATTGAAAACTAAGTCGTTAAGAAAGGATAAAGTAAATGTGATTACACTTGGTTGTTCTAAAAACCTTGTGGATTCTGAGAATCTAATAACCCAATTGGAGGGTAATGATTTTAGTGTATCCCATGAAGCGGAAGATACAGATGCCAATGTAATAATTATTAATACCTGTGGATTTATAGATTTAGCTAAACAAGAGTCGATAAATACCATTCTGGAATATGCCAACTTAAAGAATGCAGGCAAAATAGAAAAGCTGTATGTGACGGGTTGTTTATCGCAGCGATATAAAGATGACCTTGAAGTAGAGATCCCGGAAGTAGATGCTTACTTTGGGACTTTAGAACTCCCGGGATTATTGGCTAAACTAAATGCAGATTATAAACACGAACTGATTGGTGATCGTGTTTTGACAACCCCTATGCATTATGCTTATGTAAAGATATCTGAAGGTTGTAATCGTACCTGTTCTTTTTGTGCTATTCCTTTGATGAGAGGTGATCATGTTTCAAAGCCTATCGAAGATATAGTATTAGAACTAAAAAACTTAGCTAAAAAGGGTATCAAAGAAATTATGCTTATAGCACAGGAGCTGACCTATTACGGATTGGATATATATAAAAAGAGAGAACTTCCCAGATTACTAAGAGAGATTTGCAAGGTAGAAGGGATAGAGTGGATCAGGTTGCATTATGCTTATCCAAGTAAATTTCCAATGGAAATATTTGAAGTAATGGCGCAAGAACCTAAAATATGTAATTACCTTGATATGCCTATCCAACATGCTAATGATGCAGTATTGGCTAGGATGAAAAGACAAATAACCAGGCAAGAAACTAAAGATTTAATATTAAATGCTAGAAAAATAGTGCCTGGTATTGTTATCAGAACTACCTTATTGGTGGGCTTTCCGGGAGAGACAGAAGAAGAGTTTCAGGACTTATGTGATTTCGTAAGTGAAGTTGAATTTGATCGCTTAGGTGTATTTCAGTATAGTCATGAAGAAGATACATCAGCACATGATTTTAAAGACGATGTATCAGCAGAGGATAAAGAAATAAGAGCTTCTGAGATAATGGAAATACAAAAAGAGATATCTTTAAAGAAGAATCTTGAAAGAATAGGATCTAGATTAAAAGTAATATTTGACAGAAAAGAAGGAGCTTATTTTATTGGAAGATCTGAAGGTGATTCTCCGGAAGTAGATAATGAAATATTAGTGGAGGCTAAAGACAATTTTATTAGAATAGGTGATTTTGCTTTAGTAATTATCACTGATGCAAATGAATATGATTTGTTTGGTACAATAGTTTAAGTTTTAATCTTATGGAATACAGGGATAGTATTAAAATACCTAAATGGCAATTTGTTAGTTGCATAAGCGGAACAATTCTATTTTCTTTTGTTTTCTGGCTATTTGTTAAAACCGGTACTATGACTGACTATCTTCCATTTTATTGGATGTCAGCTTCTGCTTATCTTTTACTGTATGCCATATTTAATAGTTTGATAAGTCTTACTTCCGACAACAGTGCTTACTGGGGTAGTTCTATAGTTATGTTTATTCTTTTAGCTGTGTTAGCAGGTGGTGTCGCCTATGGATTTTCGGGAATTAGTATTTATGATGCAGGTTCTTATTCTTTTATTTATATAGTAATAAGTTTTGGCTACCTGGTATTTATATCCATTATGGGTTTTGTAAAAAAGATAGTATCCTTTGCTCAAAAGGAAGTTTGGTTACAACCTAGACTCAGGAGGAAGAAGAAATAATGTACGATATACGACATACGATGTACTTCAGCATTGCTATCATGGTTAAGGTTGAGCTTGCTTCATTCGCGGATTTCAATGAACAGTGAAATAATACGAGAAGAGTTCGTAGGGGCTCCCTTTACGGGTGCCCTTAGAGGAGTTAAAAGTGTAAATCCGACGCCTACAATATTTTGCATTGCCGTGTTTAATGTACATCGTATATCGTACATTTTTCTGGCAAATGACAACTAGCAACTAATTTAAACCTTAATCCTTCGGCTCTTAAACATCTCCACCACTTCCTTATCTTTGAGGAATCCAAATTCTACAAAAGAAGTAGCTACAAATTTCTTGATATCCTGATAATCCTTACCTCTCTTATCTGTAAATACCACCATTAACTTATATACATAATCCATAGAGAGGTGTTTTACATCCTGGGTGAAATGCTCATTAGAGAAAACATTCTGATAAGACTGATATATCTTAGTCAAATCAAAGAAACTCATATAATCCTCAGGCTCCAGGTTGTTTAATAGTTTCTTAAAGTAATTATAGATTACCTTTCTAACACATTCATTTACAATAGATAAACCTTCATGCTGACTATAGAAGGCTTTAATAGTCTCAATTGAATCTTCATGAATATAACCTTTGGTATGCACTACTTCAATTAATTTATAATAGGCAGTTATATCATCCTTAATGGTTTTATCCATCATGGCATACACCTGGTGGTCACAATCAGCATTAAGATCCATATCTCCATTTAAAGTCTCATTAATAAAATGGAAATACTTAAGATTGAAGTCTGGATTTGATTTTCTTAAGGAATTAAATATTTCTGCAAGCTGTTTAGTTTCCTCAGCTGAGTGACTGAAAAAATTAATGAACATGCCAAATATAGGAACAAATTCAGCTTCAGTCTGAAAACCTGTATTTTTAGAAAAGGCTATAAGATAAGGTCTGAGGCTCTCATTATTGAGTTTCCTTTCTATTCTTACGGTTAGGAAATTTTTAAGGCTGTTAAATTGTACCTTTAATTCATTTATATTGGCAGGGAATTCAGCAGTATGGAAGAGATCATTTTTAAACTGTAGCCTATACTTTTTATAACCTGTTGTTCTATCATCTTCATCTCTATATTTATCCAGTTTTTGGGCCTGTAAAAACTGCCTGATTCTCTTATTCTCTATTTTATCGCATAAGTTAGTGATCCAGATATCGCTGGATAATGCAAATCCGATTTGCAGGGTTTGGCCGCAACGTTTTCTTATCAATTCAAAGTTGGGGGAATGTGCCATTGTTTCAACAATCTCTCTTAAATGATCTTGTTGTCTTACGTATTTACATTGTGCACTTATTTCTCCTCTCAAAACACAATAACCTAAGATTTTAGGTATAAATAATCCTTCAAGATCCGGATCAAGCAGTGCTTTTTCAAGCTCTATAATCTGAAGCGGTTCATTAAGTGCTACTTCATGATATAAACTTAATAATTCAGGTTCAAAACTATCCTGTAGTGTTTTATATAGTTCCTCATTTTCTTCTTCAAGATAGGAAGCCAGTATTTCGGAAGATTGGATTTCCTTTTTAATTTTATCTAATGCTGCCTGGTATTTTTTATCTAATGATTTCATAAAGGGTACTCTTATTAAATTGAAACCTAACAAGAATTTAGGCTTGTTAGGTTCTATGGATGAATTACTTTATTACTATGAAGTGCTTATAAAAGCAGTACAAAGTTAATATATTTATTTGAAGCTTTATCTTTAATTAAATAAAAACGAGGTGTTTATATAAAACACCTCGTTTGAGAATATATTTGAATATTTATGTTTTATGCTTCTTCAGTCGTAGTATCTTCTGCTTTTTCTGTTTCAGGAGCAGCTTCTTCAGCAGGAGCAGCAAGTTCTTCATTAGTATCAGTAGATTCTGCAACAGCTTCTTCAGGAGATTCTTCTGCAGCTTCAGGTGCTTCGGCAACTGCTTCCGGAGTCTCTTCTGCTACATTCACTACTTCTTCATTAGCTGTTTCATTATTAGCTACTTCTTCAACTACAGGAGCTTCGTTTTCAACTTTATCTTCTGTAACTGCTTTAGGTGCTTCGCGAGCAACTTCTTCCACTACTTTTTTAGGTTTAGCGGTACCGGATAGGATTTCATGTTTCTTAGCGATTGCTTCTTTAGTTTTCTCTACACGAGTAGCAATCTTAGCATCCTTATCAGCTATCCACTCCAGGTATGACTTTTCAGCATCTTCCAAACTCATAGCTCCTTTAGCTACTCCGCGCATAAGATGTTTTCTGTGTAATACTCCTTTAAATCTTAAAATAGCACGAATAGTATCAGTAGGTTGTGCTCCTTTCATAAGCCAGTCAAATGCTGCATCTCTATCAATATTGATTGTTGCAGGAGTTGTCATTGGATTATAAGTACCAATTTTTTGAATAAACTTACCATCTCTAGGTGATCTCGCATCTGCGATAACAATGTGGTAAAACGGGGCTTTAGTACGGCCCTTTCTTTGTAGTCTGATTTTAACAGCCATCAATTATAGTATTAAGTTAAATGATATCAGCGTAACTTGCGAGCAAGCGGCTGATTTTTACCGGGCGCAAAGATATAAATATTTAGCATTATTACCAAAGAAATATAGTTTATTCAAATTAATCTTTATTTGTGGCTGGTAGTATAAGCTTATATAAATACTTTTGGTGGCAGTTTATAGGAAAGAATGTCTAGTGTAAATACAAATTATCATGTGGGTACATCAAATAAGGCTATTTTAAAAATGGCCCTTCCTATAGCCTGTGCTATAGCGGTTCCTCAGTTCAACTTTATTATCAATAATATATTTTTAAGTGGGCTTGGTGAAGAAAAGCTTGCAACTGCTGCTATTACCGGGGTCTATTATCTCATTTTTGCTGTAGCCGGAATGGGCCTGAATAATGGATTGCAGACACTGATAGCACGCAGGGCAGGAGAGGACCGCTTAGATGATATTGGTGTTTTATTTAGAAACGGGGTATTAATAGCACTTTTTACGGCACTGCTTTTTATTTTGTTTACTAAATTCTGTGCCCCCTGGTTCTTTAGTTTAACCATTCACTCTAAGGATATATTGGATAGAACACTGTCTTTTTTAAATATCAGAATTTGGGGATTGTTCTTTTTATATGTTTATCAATTGCGAAATGCTTTATTGGTAGGAACAAATCAGACCAGGTGGTTGGTGATCGGTACATTGGCAGAGGCTTTAATTAATATCTTTCTTGATTATGGTTTAATATATGGCCATTTTGGACTTACTGCTTTAGGATTTAATGGTGCTGCCTACGCTTCTATAATTGCAGAGTTTACAGGACTCATTGTCATATTTCTGGCTATGAAGTGGTTAAATTTAACAAAAGGGTTTAATCTGTTAAGTGGTAAGTTTTATTCCTGGAGTCATATCAGGCTAATAGGCAAAACCTCCATACCATTAGTAGCTCAATACATGATCAGTGTATTTACCTGGCAGGTGTTTTATATTCTGATCGAACATCATGGTTCACAGGCATTAGCTATATCTGCAACGGTAAGAAATGTATTTGGATTCTTTGGTGTGTTTTCATGGGCGTTTGGCGCCACTACTAATAGCATGGTGAGTAATATTATAGGACAAGGACGATCTGGCGAAGTTATGTACCTGATCAGGAAAATATCAAAATGGAGTTTAGGTCTTTCACTAGCAATATTTATTATTTTAAACGTCTTCCCCCGTTTGATACTTTCTATATATGGAATGAATGAAGACTTTACTATTCAGGCTATTCCGGTTTTTAGAGTGGTTTCATTTGCGCTGATTATTATGTCTATTGGTACAGTGCATTTTAATGCAGTAACCGGAACAGGGGCAACTAGAATAAACCTGTTGATTGATGTAATTGTCCTTATAGCTTATATGTTGTATTCCTATCTGATCCTTGAATATTTCCAAATGAGTATAGTATGGGGGTGGGCATCTGAGATCTTGTATTGGGATTTAATCCTTACCTTATCCTATATCTATCTACAAAAACGGAAAGGGATGTTTGTAAGGTTATAGAATAGAGAATTAAATATTAATTATATAAGGAATCAAATTTAATTCAGATATAATGTAGGCTGGGTTTATCCCTGCCCTTATGTAATACTACTACATTAATAGACAGAAATGAATGGTCTTCAATAATTAATGGATTTTAAAGACATATTTTATGATACCAATGATAGGGCAGGGGTAAGCCCAGCAACCACATTATTTTGCATTTAAATAGATTTTTTTTAAATCTGAATGTCTTTACTTTATTACTTAGCATCAATAGCCATAAACTTCTCTATTTGTCTTCTATGACGAAGTATGTGCACTATGGCATGTTCAAATAGCTGCTCTATATCATAACTCTGACCCCACCTTACCTTGATCTTTTTATCATCTTCATACTCTTCCATTTCATTATTATCTATTTGTTCAAAAGTCTCAACTGTGTAATTGAATACATTGTCAAGTTCATTTTTGTAATCAATAATAGTATTTAATAATATTTTATCAGTATATGCGAGACTTTGTCCTTTGTAATTTTTGATTGCTATTGCATAGTTAAAACCCGCACTGACTATATGGGCAAGAATACCCTGGTATGACTTGCAATAAGGATCGCGGGTTATATTATCAATAATTACGGGAAGTTTGTTATCCGGAATTTGATCAATAGTATGTTTTAATTCATTAATGGACTTCTCATATTCATCCAGCAATGCTCCGATAGCTCCTGTTCTTGTATGTTTGAGCATAATTATTAATATTAATTTTAAAACTAATCTTTATCAATTAATAATACAAATGATTGTATCAAATTGTCAATTTCTTTTATAGTCAATTCATCGGTAAGCATGCCTGTATTACTTATTTTACTCCTGGCCCCATTGATTAAAAGACTTGTACTTTCATCTGTTTTTGCCTGGATAGTATGCATTATTAAAAGTAATGATTCAAAGGCCTTTTCTCCCAGTCCTGAAGCAACTATAACAGCAACAGGTTTATCTGAAAATACGGTAGTTGATACCGTCCATTCCAGTGCATTTTTTAGTACACCGGGAATGCTGAATACATATTCAGGTGTGCAGATAATGACACCATCTGAATTTTCTATAAGGCTCCTAAAATTACACACTTCATTACTTATAAGATTATCTTCAGTATCCGGATTGAAAAAAGGAAGTTGGTCTATTTCATTGTATATTTCTAGTTCCATTATGCTTTTGTATTTATTAGCAATGAAATTCAGTATAGTTTCATTGCTTGAATGTTTCCTTGTACTGCCTAGTATAGCTAATATTTTCTTTCTGGCTTTTGTTGACATATTTCTCTTTAAACTACTTTGTTATAGTGGCCAAATAATCTGTTCCAATTCGTCAAAATTACTTACTTTATCCTGCCAGTCAGGTATTCTTATCTGGAGATTAAGATTACTGTACCTGTGCAGTATAGTGAGCAATAATAGTCTTTTTCTAAATGTAGTTGTAAAATCTTTCTCACTATAACCATAAGCAGATAGAAGTGTTTGAATCGATTCTTTATTTCCGGCACAAAGAAATAAAAGCGGACCTATAAGATCATATTCATTAAAACCAATCATGGAATCTCCAAAATCTATCATTCCGGTAATAATCCAATTAGTTGTATCTCTTTCTACGAGTAGGTTAAAAGGTGTAAACTCGCCGGTTAGTATAACTAATTCGGGATTTTTGGGTAATAATTGAATATTTGAATTAACATAATTTTCAACTTGAGATAGGAACCATTCTGACATTCCGTTTCGTATATGTCTTTCCTTATATTTAAAAAGCTGATCTTTAATAAACTCATTCCATGCTGGTTTTAAATCCGATAGTTCATTAAACTCCAGGGAATGAACTTCCTTTATTAGTTTGCCGATATGAGTAAGAATACTTTGCTTGTTTTCAATGGTACAATTTGACCAAACACTTTCTAATTGCCGGCCTTCTAATTTTGTAATGATAGCATAGGTCCAATTGTTCTCCAATACCCCAAATGTAATTAATACCGGTATTGCAGTTTTGAGTTTATCTTGAAGATGTCCTAATGTTTTATGCTCGCTTTCCCATTGGTGGAAGTGAATAGGAGGGAATATCTTAATGATCAGATCTTCATTTATTGTTGCTACCAGGTTTGAACCTTCAGGATATGCATCAAAATTCGATACAACTATATTATGCTTTTTAGCTATTTCAATAGCGGCTTCTCTCCAGTTTTCCGGCTGTTGCTGATAAAGTTTACTGAATTGTGGATAATCTGGATTGGCTTGAAAGATCATTAAGGTGCTAACAGAATGTTTAAATTTTAGGAAATAAAGTGAGGTAAAATTCCAAATCTATATACTGGTTTCTTCCATACCCAGATGGGTAATTAAACCATCAATGCTTTTTAGGTTCTTTTCCTGTATATATTCCTCAAATCCAATCTCCCTTTTTTTCTCCGCCCATTCGAAATAGATACTTCGCTCTCCAACAAAATCATATAAGGGAATTCCAAAACCACAGGATGTTTGCACTAAATCAATATCCGCAACCATTATTTGCCTGGTACTCTCATAGATAGTAAAGTGGGATGAATATTGATTCCATTCTTCAGAATTTACTAATACAGCATGGCCTTTTCCATATAACCTCAGGATATTTGGAGCCCCTTCAAAAGAACAAAACATGAAGGTAATACGTCCATTTTCAAGTAGATGGGCAGAAGTCTCATTTCCACTGCTTATTAAGTCAAGATATGCTACTTTATTGTCTCCCAGCACTCTAAAACTATCAAGTCCTTTGGGTGAAAGATTGATATGACCATTTTCACTTAAAGGTGAGGTGGCCACAAAAAACAAGTGCTGCTTTTCAATAAATACTGTATGTGCAGGTAATATTGAATCATAAAATTTGCCCATATGTGATTTGATTTAGAACAACAAACATCATTAATAGCTTCGGCAAATTTAAGGTACTCCCTTTTTATTATGATATAATCACTACTATAATAATTATATCATTTCTATTGTGTTTTTAGCTTAAAGCCATAAATTGAAGATAGTTAAGCACTTAAGTAGTGGATTTCATTTAACGATTTGTATATATTTGTGTAATAAACAGAATAATGGACAGTAATAAGCTCGACATTATCATAAGCAACGACGATGATACTTATATAGTTGCCTCCCTGAAGAATGGAAGCCAGGAGGCGTTAAGTATTTTGTATGATAAATATGCAGCCTGCTTATTAGGTATTATAATGCGTACTATAATAAATACCGAAGAAGCAGAAGAAGTTTTAAGGAAGAGTTTTATTGAAGTATGGAACAGTATAGCTGAATATAATGAAAAATACTTTAGTTTATTTCAATGGATGAAGATGCTGACATTGAAACAAATAAAGCTATACCAAAATAAAAATGAAAATAATACGGATTTGGCAATCCAAAGTGTAATAATACCCGTAAGTAGTATAGATAGTATTACAAGACTGAGGTCTAAGTTTAATTTAAATGATGGCTTAGCCTATGATGATTGCGATAATGCCTTACTGGAATTGATTTATATTACTGGCAATAAATTGGAAGATTTAGCGGTTTATTTAAATATCTCAATTGACAAAATGAAACATATTATAATAGCTGCTATAAAAAGAATGACTAATTCGGAAATATTATGACGAAGCTTACTGAGTTTATTGAATCAGGGATATTAGAGCTTTATGCAGCGGGACAGGCATCGGTTCAAGAAGTTAGCGAAGTTGAATTTATGCTGAATGCTTATCCTGAAGTTCGTTCTGAATTAAATGAAATTAATATTGCTATTGAGAAATATGCTTTACATCAAGCAATAACTCCTGATCCTACTGTAAAACCTTTCTTGCTGGCTACCATTGATTATATAGAACGACTAGAACAGGGTGAGGCATTAAGTGAACCTCCATTGTTACATAAAGCTTCTAAAATGTCAGATTATGCTGAATGGATAGACAGGAAGGATTTACAATTGGATAAACCTGTGCAAGATATCAAAGCACATATTATTGCCAACACCTCTGCTGCATTAACGGCTTTTGTTTGGTTAAAAGATGGTGCGCCACCTGAGATTCATAAAGATGTGCATGAAAATTTCCTTATACTGGAAGGTACTTGCGATATTACTATAGGCGATGTTGTACATTCTCTGGTACCTGGAGATTTATTAAGTATTCCTCTCCATATAAGCCATTTTGTAAAAGTAACTTCGGACATCCCTTGTAAGATTATATTGCAGCGTATTGCAGCATAATTAATAGTGATTAATGTTTAGTGATTAGTATTTAACTTAGTTAATAGAATGAAGAGTGAAAAGTTAAGAGTAAACAGTTAATAATTGCAACACATAACAACCCCACGACTTGCATACTGAAGCAAGCTCAACCTCAATCTATATAACTATATTAAAGTGCATCGTAAATCGTATAT
>Ga0193744_1000214_pt1 | contig 15714 bp, 19 predicted proteins | sample L1a1metaG_FD_143056 | JGI IMG/M metagenome (GOLD analysis project Ga0193744, IMG submission 143056) | Soil microbial communities from a riparian zone of the East river system, Colorado, United States - L1a1 | ecosystem: Environmental > Terrestrial > Soil > Riparian zone | place: USA: East River...
GAGCGGGATATCAAGTATACCATATAAATGGAACTTCACACTACCCAATGCTGGAAACGCCGGATGCTTTAAATAAAGCAATAGACCAGGTTATCCATGGAATTAAATAAAAGCACCTCAAAGCACTGTTCATTATTAACAATTAAGGCTATGGTCTAATTTGTATATGTATTATTCAATTTAAGAATATTTAAAGCCCTAATGGGGCGTCAGATATTAGCACAGAGTGTAATCCCTGTGAATCAATTGATTGAACACCTTAAGCCCTAAAGGGACGTAAGATTTTGGTGTCAACTTGCAGAAATCTGACGCCCCTTTAAGGCTTTGCTAAACAAAACTTTTAACACAGGGCTTCACCCTGTGCTATTATCTGACACACTTTCAGCGCTTTAATTACATATAATAATATCCAAACTTATCATAAATCATACATAAACTAGACTATAGCCAATTAACTCTATTCTTGAAAAGATACAGGAAAAACAACTCTACACTCTTCACTTATAACTCTTCACTTAAAAAAGCGATTCGGTAATTCGGCAAACTCATCACTTTTCCCCTTTTACCTTTTACTTTTCACCTTTCACTTTTAACTCTTCACTTAAAAAGCCTTCTCAATAAATCCATACATTTGCAAAACAATAAGTAATCTAAAAATTGAACTGGACCTCCTACATAAACGGATTTAATGCCTACATGACCCTCGAAAGAGGCTTCTCCCCCAATTCCCACGAAGCCTATATAAGAGACCTTTCCAAATTAATGGAATTCCTGCAACTCAGTAGTTTGGATATTACCCCCATGGAAGTGAGTACAGACAATATTGCTAAATTTCTCACTTACCTTAATGAACTAGGTATCCAGGCCCGTTCACAAGGCCGCATGCTTTCAGGTATTAAAGCATTTTATAAATACATGATGCTGGAAGATATTATGGAAGAAAGTCCGGCAGAAATTATTGAAGGGCCTAAACTTCCCAGGCATATTCCCGAAGTATTGTCTGTAAATGAAATTCAAAGACTTATCGATGCAATAGATATGAGTGATCCTTTAGGTCAAAGGAATCGCGCAATTATTGAAACCCTTTATGCATGTGGGCTTAGAGTTACTGAATTGTTGGACCTTCAATTAACTAATCTGTATTTTAATGACGGATTTATCAAAGTAATAGGTAAGGGAAATAAAGAAAGATTGGTGCCGATTGGGAAAGAAGCAATGAAACATATTTCGCTTTATATTGAAGGAACAAGAAATGGTATGCTCAAAATTAAAGAGCAGCATCGAAACATTATTTTCCTCAATCGTTATGGCAGGAAACTTACCCGGGTCATGATTTTCCATATCGTAAAAGCGCTGGCAGAATTAGCTGGCATCACTAAGATTATCAGCCCGCATACTTTTAGGCATTCATTTGCTACCCATCTAGTAGAAGGAGGTGCAGATCTCCGGGCAGTTCAGGAAATGCTAGGACACGAATCCATCATCACCACTGAAATTTATACTCACCTGGATACAGAATACCTGAGAGAAACGATATTGAGATATCATCCTATGAATCAGTCCAAGTAAAAAACTTTTGGCTATTGGCTATTAGCTATTAGCAATATGTTAAACTGAGTTTTAAGAATGCGTCATTAAAAGTCAGTAAAATATGGGACGTACGGACAGCTCGCGAGCTGTCCCCTTTTTGAAGAGCTAATCAACGAAGAAATTTTCCTACTTTTGCAGACTAAAATCTTAATTGATAATCTAGCCAATATTGAAAAATAATTCATTAAAGAGATCAGTATTATTTTGCTTTTCGCTAATCTGCATAGTATCATTATGGAAATGTGCAAACCCGGTAATGCCTGCAGGCGGAGAAAAAGATATAACACCACCCAAAGCTGATTCATTAATAACTTCACCACCATTAGCACTTCGATTTACAAAAAAACCAATCCGATTCAAATTCGATGAATGGGTAACTTTGGATAATGTTCAAACCCAATTGGTTGTTTCACCACCTCTTTTTTATCCACCCAAAGTAACATTGAAAGGAAAAACTGTCGAATTTAATTTTAGTGAAAAGGAAATACTAAAACCAAATACCACTTATTCAATTCAGTTTGGCACATCGGTAAAAGATATAACCGAAGGAAATGTAGTACCGAATTTAAGATATGTATTTTCTACCGGAGATGAAATTGACAAAGCTGAAGTGTATGGCGCAGTGAGAAATGCCTATAAGCAGGAATATTCACCCGAGGTTTCTGTGCTATTATATAGCTCTTTATCTGACAGTTCTTTTTTAAAAGGGAAACCGGATTACTTTGCTAAGACTGCAAAAGATGGAACATTCGCCATCCAAAATGTAAGTCCCGGCAATTATAAAATCTATGCCTTGACAGATGAAAACTCAAATTATCATTATGACCTGGAGACTGAACTAATTGGCTTTTCTGACAGCCTGTTACCGGTAGTTAAAGATCAATCCCGAAAAGCAGAAACTATATTAATTTCAAAGGAAATAAAGCCAGCCAGGTTAATTGAGAAAAATTTAAAACAACCCGGTGTGATAAGCCTGGGATTCACTTCCGATCCTAAAGATATTAAATATACGATTCAGGATGTAGGTCAAAAATATATTGTCGAAAAAGATATGGATACCATAAAAGTCTGGTATGCCATGCAACCACCTGTTGACTGGAATATTTATGTACAATCAGCTTCTAAAAATGATACTTTAAAAATTAAGTCAATTATCCCTCAGGGAAAGACTATCCGGAAATTGATAAATGTCAGCCAAAAAAGATCCTTGGGAAATTCGGGAATTACCCCTACTGAACCACTATTACTTGATTTTAGCAACCCACTGGTATCAATAGACAGTACTAAAATTATGGTCACGATGGATTCAATTATTCAGAAGAATATCAACATAAATATAGAGAAAGATAAACCCAGAAGGCTTTCCTTTTTTACTAAATGGAAAGAAGAGAAAACTTATAAAATAAAATTATTACCCGGCGCGCTTACTGATCTTTATGGCAGTCATAATGATACCATTAATTACCAGATTAAAGTTTTATCACCGAAAGAATTAGGTAATGTTTCGATTCATGTAACTAATATGTCTGAAAAGAAGCATTATATTTTAGAACTTTATAAAGACAGCCCGGAACCGATTTCGAGGTATTTTGTAAATGGAGTAATTAAATGGGATAAAAAGCTTGCTAACCTGGTTTCAGGACAATATGATATTCTAATTATAGAAGATGCAAATGAAAATGGCATTTGGGACCCAGTTGATCTTAAAACAAAAAGACAGCCAGAACCTTTATATAGAAAGAGAACTGAACCTTTAAGACCAAATTGGGAGTTGGATGTCAATCTCTCATTGTAACTTTGTAGTTTAAACCAGCAATTATGATTCTGCGCGCTATTAATCTTTTAAAAACTTATGGTCCACGAACTGTAGTAAAGCAGGTTTCTCTTGAAGTTAATCAGGGGGAAATTGTTGGTTTATTGGGTCCTAACGGAGCAGGAAAGACTACATCGTTTTATATGATGGTAGGATTTATAAAACCCAATGAGGGGAAGGTATTCCTGGATGAGGAAGAGATTACCCACCTTGCTATGTATAGAAGAGCACAAAAGGGAATTGGATATTTACCTCAAGAGGCAAGTGTTTTTAGAAAACTATCTGTAGAAGATAATATAAAAGCAGTATTGGAATTTACCAAATTGAGCAAAGAAGAACAAGCTGAAACATTGGAGACCTTGATTGAGGAATTTAATCTTCATAAAGTGAGAAAGAATATGGCAGACACTGTGTCTGGGGGAGAAAGAAGAAGAACAGAAATTGCAAGAGCACTTGCATCTAATCCTAAATTCATTTTATTGGATGAACCCTTTGCAGGTATTGACCCTATAGCTGTAGAAGATATTCAGGCTATTGTTGCCAAGTTAAAAACAAGAAATATCGGTATCTTAATAACTGATCACAATGTACAGGAAACCTTGAGTATTACTGATCGTGCATATTTAATGTTTGAAGGCAGCATACTTAAAGCCGGCACTGCTGAAGAACTGGCTGCTGATGAAATGGTCAGAAAAGTCTACCTGGGAAAGAATTTTGTACTAAGGAAAAAACTAGCACAATAATGATAGGGAGATCTTGCATATTAATATTAGTCCTAAGTATATTTCTGTTCTCTTGTGAAAAAGAAGAAAACAAGAAAGTAACTCCTGAAGAACGCTTTATTATTGATACAACCAGTACCAATGAAGTATATAAATTTAGAAAACAATGGGAAGAACAATGTAAAATGAAAATGGATAGTATGGTTCGTTTCGCAATAGACTCCTTAAAGAATGCTACCATTAAAAAGATTGACCAGAAAATAAAACCCTACCAATGAGTAAAATAAAATGGTGGCATGTGGTTTTGGCATTGGTCCTGATCTTCCTGGTTTATAAGTTCAGAGAAGAAAGAGTTGCTGATAAAGGCTTGATAAGAGAAAAGGTCAATGAAATAATAGCATACGAAAAACGACAGTCTGAACTTAAATGTAAGCAACAGTCCCTGGATCTTGCTTCAAAAGTAGTAGATTCTTTATTTAAAAAATGGTCAGTAAAAACTTCATTTGATACAACACATCGCCCCGGTGCACCCATAAAACCAGATAAACCAGATTTTAAATCTCCTTTAGAGAATAAACCCCTTAAACCATTGTTCGATACCTTGGGGAAGAAATAATAAATGTAAAACCTCCCTTTTGGGCACCCTTTAACACTGCGCATTCGCTTGAAACCAACTCCCAAAGCATTTTAACTCTGTGGTCTCTGCGCCTCTGCGTGGAAAGACTTTTGTATAATATTTTAAAACCTGGGGATAAGCCATAGCACTTATACTAATAAATAAATATTCACGTTAAAAAAACATACTATAAACAATCAATATAGTATTTTTGGTAACGAATGAATTAACAAAAATAACACTAAAGTGAAAGCTGTTTTCTTCATCTTCATTTTCCTCCCATTTATGGCTCTAAGCCAAATTAAATCTTCAATTGCTATCATGGGTGGCATGGATTACACCTACCGTTTTTTAAAGAACCCAAACTTTGATAATAAGCTGGGTACTTATAATTATTCCACAGGTTTAAATTTTGAAAGACAAATTTCAAAAAACTATTGGTTACAAATAGGATTGAGATATTCATCATTAGGACATCAAATTATAATTAAAGGCCTAAAATGGGGTACTGAACACGATGGAATGGGTGGCTATAAATATGACCCGACACTTAACCATTCATTTCAAACAATTACAAATTACACATTTTTAGAAATACCAATTGGAATAAAATATATTTTTAATAAAAACAGCATATGGATTCCATATATTTTAGCAGCATTATCTACTAATATTTATCTTTCCACTATAACACGAGAAATCACAGATTTTACAGATAAAACCGAAACTGAAAGATCTCCTCAGATTCATAGAATTTCGCTTTCAACGAATCTGGGTTTTGGTATCGATTATTCAATTGGAAAGAATTTTAGCTTATTTGCCCAATCCCTTTTTTGTTACCATTTCACAAAGCTGGTTGCCGGACCCAATGGTGAATATCTTTATAGTTATGGAATAGAGCTTGGAGTCAAGAAAGGATTTAATTAGAAATGAATGTTATGCGCCAATTCCTGATCTTAATAATCTTATTATATTTAACAGGGCTAATTTCTGCTCAAGATACCCTTTATAAAACAGATGGTGCAATCCAAATTGTAAAGCTTCTTGAAGTAAATCCAACCCAAATAAAATACAAATTGATACAAAATCCAGATAGTCTCATACATGTTCTTTCTAAAGAAAATGTTATTCGAATCGTAAGTAATAATGGCTTAATTACTATTATTTCTGAAACACCGACTAGAGAAAAATTACCCAATCACCTAAAGACAAAAAAGTCGGATGTTAATATCATTGATAGTTTGTTTACAGCACAAACTCCTAAACCAGTTATAAAAAATAAAGTAGATTTAAGAAAAACTGATTTTGGCAGAAATTTTATTTCTTTAAATGTATCAGACTTATATTTCAGTTCCTTTACCATCAATTATGATTATACTTTTAAGTCAGGAAAATCTGTTTTAAAATTCCCGATTTCTATAGCACTAAGAGAAAATACTGATGGCTTAAACAATAATAATCCGGATAAAAAATTTACAATTGGTCTAGACTATTATTATTTCCCGACAGGCCAGGGAGAATCAAAATATTTTTTAGGGCCCGCTCTTGAATATGGTAAATATAATGTCAGAGAAACAATTATAGCCAGTTCTGATTTTCAAATTAATTCAAGAACATTTTACAGTATTATTTTCCAAAATGGTGTATTATTTCAACCTTCTAAACACTTTAATTTGTCATTTAATCTTGGGATAGGATATGCTAAAGTAAATATTCAAAACTCATTCTATCAATTCTTTTCCAGTGAATATACATTAATCAGATTTGGAATAAATATGGGATATAAATTTTAATAAAATTCTTAATGCCTTATTTATGAAGAACAAGCTGCTCACAAGTTATTTTGGAATAAATTCATCATCCCTGTCTTTAATCATGTTATTCATTTTTTTGAATATCTTCTCATCCTGTAAATATTATATTGTCAAAACCAACTATACATCAGAAGCAGAAATCACTAAACTTAAAACTAACTTAAAGTATATTATAGTACATCAAAATTCAAATACTTGGCATTTAATTGATTTAGATATTAATGTAGAAAAGAAAGAAATAATAGCTAATACTGAAGAAGTGTCTGATAACCATAAGTTTTATTTAAAGACAAGAAAGATTGGGAATAATTTTTATAAATTGACAAATGGTGATCCTACTACAGAAGTTCATATTTACATTTTAGAGTATATTGAAGGATTAGATGGTACTATGATTATTCCCATGTCTTCTATAAATAAAATCGAATTTTATAATAGAGATAGGGGGACGCAAGGGGGACTAGATACTTTACTTATCTTAGGTATTGCTGCTTCGATTTTTGGACTTTGGGTTTATGCTATATATTTTTCAGGAGTTGAATAATAATCTATATCCTTTACTTAATAAACTAATTGTGAGAGTCCCCTTTTTTACTGTTTATTTAAAAATAGATTCAGGATCTGGGTTCTCCGTCGTTCTTTTCATTTAAACCGTTTAGTGATTCCATCAATCTGCTGCTGCTGGTCATTTACAATTAACAATTTAGCATTTAAAATTAAACCCAGAATAACTATATTTGACATCAACTTAAAAAACATATTCATATGTCAGACATAGTTGATACTATCCAGGAAACAGTAGAACACGCCAGAGAAAATTCCATAAATTCTAAAGTAGCATTATTTGTAGCCATAACGGCTACCTTCATGGCGCTTTGCAATGTTAAAGATGGAAACATTGTTCAGGCAATGTCTCAGGCCCAGGCCCATAGTATTGACTCCTGGTCATTTTTCCAGGCAAAAAGTACTAAGCAATCTATTGCAGAAAATGCCCTGGAATTATTGAAAATTCAAAAAACACCCGGGAGTGAAGAAACAATTAAAAAATATGAAGAAAAAATAGCCCGTTATGAAAAGGAAAAAGGGGAAATAAAAGCCCAGGCAGAAGGGTATCAAAAAGAATATGATGATATTAACTTGTTTGATGACCAGTTTGATATGACAGAAGCATTGCTCACAATATCCATTGCCATGTTTGGTATCACATCTCTGACTCAGAAAAAAGGTCTTTTATATTTTTCAAGTATAGTCAGTCTGATTGGTATTATTTTAGGCCTGGCTGCCTTTTTGAAGCTCAGTCTTCATTCAGATTTAGTATCAAAATTATTGGGATAATTAAAGTTACTGATCATGAATTCAGAACAATTTCCTAAGATTTATTTATACAGAAGAATTGTCCAGGCAAAAATATTTATAGATAATCAATATACTAATAAGATCAACCTTGATGATATAGCTGACGAAGCATTCTTTTCAAAGTATCATTTCATCCGCTTGTTTCATCAGATTTACGGAATGACACCACATCAATATTTAAGAAAAATCAGAATTGAAAAGGCAAAACTGCTTCTACAAATGAAGATAAATATAGCGGATGTTTGTTTCTCCGTTGGTTTTGAAAGTGTCAGTTCCTTCACGGGACTATTTAAAAGGATAACTTCCATTACACCTTCTGAATATCAAGAAAAGCAATTGAGAAGGAAAAATGAAATTAACAATCAACCACTTAAATACATTCCAAATTGTTTTGCTGAACAATTTGGCTGGACAAAAGATCGCAATTTTCAAGAACCGGATTAAGAAAACAAACTTCATTTTTGCAGGATTATTAAACTATAAAAAAATATTATGATAACAAAAATGAATCATGTATGCGTCTTTGTTTTAGATCAGGATAGTGCATATGACTTTTATGTGAATAAACTCGGATTTAAAGTAAACACTGATGCTCCGATGGGTCCGGGAATGCGTTGGTTAACTGTTTGCCCGCCTGACCAGCCTGAGCTTGAAATTACCTTAACTGCAATTTCAGAGGGAATGATGTTTGATAAAGAATCGGCTGCCCAAATGAAGACCTTAGTTAAAAGAGGTACTTTCGGCTTTGGTGTATTTGAATGTAATGATTTACTGGCTACTTATGAAGAGCTTATAGCAAAAGGGGTAGAATTCAAAAAGGCTCCTACCAAAGAATTTTATGGTTTTGAAGCTTTATTCAAGGACGATTCCGGAAATTGGTTTTCCCTGGGTGAGAAAAAATAAACGAATAAATATTAAATATGAAAAAAGAATACTGGGATGTCAGCGAGGAACAGATACTTGAAAAAACAGACAAAAATATTGCCGAGTGGAGAAAAATCCTTGACGCATTCAAGGCTGCTGAAAAAAAATCAAATGAAGTAGTAGCATATTTACAAGCTGAATTTAATGTACCCAGATATTGGGCCAGGACTTTAACTACTCTTTATTTAAAATTAAAAGTATAATATAATATCCACAAATGGGCAGGCAAATTTGTCTGCCCATTATCAGGAATTCAATATTTTTCTACTTCTTAAAATCTTAAAGAAAGTATTCTCTAAATTTGCAAAACAGAGACTGTACCAAAATCAATTCTAAACTTTCAGTTAATTAATTATAATCCTATAAACTTATAAGCTACATTAGAGAGGCAAATATAATCTAAAACAAAAAAGATGGTTAAGACAGTTATTATTGAAGATGATAGTTTTGCCCAGGAAATGCTAAATGATTTACTTAGTGAATATTCAGATAAATATGTAGTTACCGCATTATTTAATTCAGTCAAAGCTTCCGTTAAATCGCTTCCGGTCCTTAAGCCTGATCTTGTTTTTCTGGATATGGAACTGATAGATGGCAAAGGATTCGAAATACTTGAAAATTTACCAGAGATAAATTTTGAAGTTATAGTTACCACCATGTTTGATTCCTATATGCTTCAAGCTATTAAATACAGTGCATTAGATTATTTGTTAAAGCCAATTAATAAGCAAGATCTGGAATTGGCCCTAAAGAGATTTGAATCTAAAGCCAATGAATTAAATGCAACTGTCGGTTCAAAAGAACCCGTCCATATTAATAAAATAATATTACCCATGGCTGAAGGCTTAGTATTTTTAAATATTCCAGACATCATTCGCCTGGAGTCCGATGGTTCATACACTACTTTTATTACCAAAGATGATAAGAAATATGTAACCAGCCGCAATATGGCTATTTATGAAGAACAACTCATTCCCCTTGCTTTTTTCCGGGTTCACCATAGTCATATTATCAACTTGAACCACATCAGCAAATACGTAAAAGGTGATGGCGGTTATGTTATTATGTCTGATAATTCAAATGTAGATGTTTCAAGAAGGAAAAAGGATGATTTCCTAAAAGCACTTAATTATTGAAAATACTGAGGTGCGGAGGTGCTGCAAATTTGCTTTAGCAAATTTGCAGCACCTCAGCACCTCAGCACCTCAGCACCTCAGCACCTCAGCACCTCAGCACCTCAGCAAAAAAACTGGCAACTGTCAACCAACAACTGTCAACTAAAAGAGTACCTTTATTTTTCAAATGAATTCAAAGGGCAATTCAGTAAATACAATAAAGTGTTAAAGAAAAATATAGGATCTTCAGGAACACCCCTGGCAAAGAAACTCGGTATTAAAGACAATTTTAAGATAAAGCTGGTAAACCAACCGGCTAATTATTTTAAACTCTTTTCAGATATGCCCGAAAGTATTAAGCAATATATAGATAAAAGGACCCTTAAAGATTTTATCCATTATTTTGAAGTAGATGCTGAGGAACTCTATAAAAACCTGGCAGAATTAAAGGAGGAAATAGTACAGGACGGTATGATCTGGGTGTCATGGTATAAGCAGGCAGCCAATATTAAAACTGATATTACAGAGGATACAATCAGAGATTATGCACTACAGATAGGATTGGTAGATATCAAAGTGTGCGCTATAGATGAAGAATGGTCTGGATTGAAATTGGTGATCCCGGTAAAGGATAGGAAGTAGCTGCGGAGATGCCGAGTCGCGGAGATGCGGAGATGCGGAGTTGCAAAGTCGCGGAGTCGCGGAGGTGCTGATAGCAACTCAGCAGCGACTCCGCGACTCCGCACCTCCGCACCTCCGCGACTCCGCATTATTGAACAATTCTTCCAAATGCGCATTAAATACCCTAATTTTGCATAAATTATTTAAGATCAATGTTTCCAAAGTACGATGTAATAGTAGTAGGTGCCGGGCATGCAGGTTGTGAAGCAGCAGTAGGTGCAGCCAATATGGGCTCTAAGGTTCTGTTGGTTACTATGAATATGCAGACTATTGCTCAAATGTCTTGTAACCCGGCCATGGGAGGTGTCGCTAAAGGACAAATCGTAAGAGAAATAGATGCCATGGGTGGCTACAGTGGTATCGTTACCGACCATACTACCGTTCAGTTTCGTATGCTGAACAGATCAAAAGGTCCGGCTATGTGGAGTCCCAGAGCTCAAAATGACAGAATGTTATTTGCACATAAATGGAGAATGATGCTGGAAGCTAATCCAAACATTGATTTTTGGCAGGAAATGGTTGGCGGACTGGTAGTAAAGGATGGCAGAGTTAAAGGAATTAAGACTTCTATGGGTCTGGAGATAGAATCTAAATCTGTAGTTCTTACCAATGGTACCTTCCTTAACGGTATTATTCATATTGGTGAAAAACAATTTGGAGGTGGACGTTCAGGAGAAAAAGCAGCTACCGGAATTACTGAACAACTTATACAATTGGGTTTTGAGTCAGGCAGAATGAAAACCGGTACACCACCACGTGTAGATGGAAGATCATTAAACTATGATCTTATGGAAATACAGGAAGGAGACGAAAACCCAGGCAGATTTTCATTTACAGATACACCTGTACCAAACCGGCAACTACCTTGTCACGTTACCTATACAAATGATAAAGTACATGAAATATTAAGGACTGGCTTTGAACATTCTCCAATGTTTTCAGGTCGTATTCAGGGCAGAGGACCGAGATATTGTCCATCAATCGAGGATAAAATTGACAGGTTTGCAGATAAAGACAGACATCAGTTATTTGTAGAACCTGAAGGATGGGAAACATGTGAAATATATGTAAATGGATTCTCATCATCATTGCCGGAAGATGTCCAGCACAAAGCTTTAAAACAAATACAGGGCTTTGAAAATGTAAAGATGTTCAGACCCGGTTATGCAATTGAATACGATTACTTTCCACCCACGCAATTACAAGTCAGCTTAGAGACGAGACTTATCAAGAATCTGTTTTTTGCCGGGCAGATAAATGGAACTACCGGATATGAAGAAGCGGCCTGCCAGGGCATGATGGCAGGTATTAATGCACACCTTGCTGCTAATGAGCAAGAAGCACTGATTCTTAAAAGATCAGATGCTTACATAGGCGTATTAATAGATGATTTAGTAAATAAAGGCACTGATGAGCCTTACAGGATGTTTACTTCCAGAGCTGAATACAGGATATTGCTAAGACAAGATAATGCAGATTTAAGGCTAACCCCCATGATGCATAAACTGGGTATGACAAATATGGATCAGCGACTTGAAAGAGTAAATACTAAATTTGAAGCATTAACCATAATAAGGAAATATTTTACTGAAACAGGGGTTACTCCTGATGCTGTCAATGGGTATCTTCAATCTATAGATACTGCACCACTTTCTCAGCAAATAAAACTATTTGGCATTTTGTCCAGACCCCAGGTAAGTATGCTTGAACTTCAAAAAGCATTGCCAGAGCTAAATTCATTTCTATCTTCATTTGATCAGGAAATCATAGAATTAGCAGAAATTGATATGAAATATGAAGGCTATATTCAAAAAGAGAAAGATCTGGTTGATAAAATGAGCCGCCTCGAAGATGTAAGACTATTAGATAATATGAATTACCTCGACATAAAATCCCTATCTTTTGAAGCAAGGGAAAAACTTTCTAAACTAAGACCAAGAACAATAGGTCAGGCAAGCCGGATTAGTGGTATTACTCCTTCTGATATTTCGGTATTGTTGGTTCATGCCGGGAGATAGATGAAAAATAGGCTAAGGTTAAGGTTAAGCAAACTGCCTCTAAACACTTTTTAACTGAATGAAATTCAGTTAAAAACCTCAACCTCAACCTCAACCTCAACCTCAACCTCAACCTCAACCTCAACCTCAACCTCAACCTCAACCTCAACCTCAACCTCAACCTCAACCTTTTCATTTACACCATATACCAAATATTCTACTTTAATTGTAAATTTGTAACTAAACCATAAAATTGGAGCTCCTTACTCAACATATAGAAAGCTTAATATTTGCATCAGAACAAGCCATCAGCATTGAAGAACTACACCATTGCCTGGAACAGTCATTGGAAACAGAACTGGCAATAGATGAAATAATAAATTGTATAAATGGACTGATAAATAAATATGATGATTCCTCTTTTGGCATTGAAATAGTAGAGATAAATGGAGGCTACCAGTTTATGACCAAGGGAGCGTATCACCATTCTATCGCTACCTTATTAAAACAGGCAAATAAAAAGCGACTATCAGTAACTGCGATGGAAAGTCTGGCAATTATTGCTTACAAACAACCGGTTTCTAAAGTTGATCTTGAAAAGATAAGAGGAGTAAATTGTGATTACTCCGTACAGAAGCTACTGGAAAAGGAACTAATATCAATAGTAGGCAGAGGAGATGGACCAGGAAAGCCCATATTGTATGCCACAAGTGATAAATTTATGGACTATTTTGGTTTAAAATCTTTAAGTGATTTACCAAAGCTTAAAGAATTTCAGACTACAGAAAATGAAATAGGCAACCAGGCAGGTATAGAACTAAGTTCTCCCATGGAATAAAATAAGGAGTGCTAATTAACTTATTAATAATTGGAATGTGTAAACCAAAAATTGCTACTTTCCGTTTTATAGACTATGATAGAACAAACTGAGAAAATTTTAATCAACAGGGTATCTGAAAGTGGATTGATTACCATCAATTTGGAGGATTATTTGCCAAAAGGGGAGTTTGCTTACTTTGATATAAAGGATTACCTTTTTATGGAACTTATCTTGAAGGAAAAGGACTTCAGGGAAGCTTTAAAAATTTATGATTGGTCCCAGTTACAAGATAGAAACTTATTGATATACTGCAGTACGGATGCTATTATCCCTACCTGGGCTTTTATGCTGGTAAGTGTTAATGCAAAACCATATGCTAAAAACATTTACTTTGGAAATGAAGAAAGCTTTACTATCAATTATGTAATGGCCCAACTTAATAAAATTGATTTCCAGCAATACGAACAACAGCGTATAGTAATTAAAGGATGCAGTGATAAACCGGTTCCGGTGGCAGCTTATGTGGAATTAAGCGCCCGCTTACAACCCTTTGCGCAAAGTATTATGTATGGAGAACCATGTTCTACCGTGCCGATATTTAAAAGACCAAGAGTAATAAATCATTAATTAATTTAGAAAATACAGCCTATGCCTGGTAAGAATATTTACTTGTATGGAGGAGTTGTCCTCGCCTTTGTTTTTCTAGGATTTATCCTCAAAAACGATACTAAAGGAACATTGTCTAAAGGACAATACTCATTTAGTGACTTAAAAACTCTGGACCTTAATGAGGAATATGACTTTGCAGGAGACAAGGTACCGAAAGATAACTTTGATGCACTGGAGCGCCTGGAAAGAGAACTGCTTATTAATGCATATTGGCATTCTAATACCCTTATGATGATCAAAAAGGCCAAGCGATATTTCCCCGTAATGGAGAAAATACTAGCAGAACAAGGCATACCTGATGACATAAAATACCTGGCAGCAGCTGAAAGTTCATTTAATAATGTTACCTCTCCATCAGGAGCTAAGGGTATCTGGCAGTTTATGGAAGGAACTGCAAAAGAATATGGACTAATGGTTAATGAAGATGTGGATGAGCGTAATCATTTAGAAAAATCTACCCTGGCAGCTTGTAGTATGTTGAAGAAATTAAAAGATAAGTTCGGTAGCTGGACATTAGCTGCAGCGGCTTATAATATGGGAGGAACCGCATTGGCTAGAGAGATAGACAGGCAAAGAGCTAGTTCTTATTATGATATGAGTTTAAGCAATGAGACCTTACGATACGTCCTAAGACTAATTGCCATCAAAGAAATATTCAAAGATCCTGCTAAATACGGCTTTGAAACAGAAGATGGCCCTCTTTATAAGCCTTTAACTAGTTATACTGAGTATCCGGTAGACACTACTGTTCAAAATTGGGGTGACTTCGGTAAGAGATTCAATACCTCATACAGAATGCTAAAAGTCTATAATCCATGGATGGTTTCTTATGGTATGGCCAATAAGGAGAAACATCTCTATATGGTAAGAATACCTAAGTAGTTTTTATTTGCTGAGATGCTGAGGTCCCGAGTTTCTATGATGCAAAAGTAAAAACGTTTTGTTGCATCTGCAGCTTGACATTTCTTTGAATATGCTTATTCACAACTTGGCAATCATCAACTAAATTATTTAAAGTTCTATCGTTTTGTAGTAGGAATTAATTTTATTAGATAATTCCTCAAGTCTAATTCTAAGATCGGTAAAAGAACTAGTACTTAAAAAATTTAGTCTGTTTGATAAAATTAAGAAACTTAAAACTTCCATCAGTGAACTATAGGCTATTTGATAAAATCTAGCCCTCTCCTTATTACCTAACCTTGAGGACCCTTCCGCAATATTAGCAGAAACAGAATTACTAGCTCTTCTTATTTGGTTTGTAACACCAAATTTTTCTTCTGATGGAAAATCAATAGTTACATTATAAATTTCAACTGAAAAGTCAATACTTAATTGCCATATTTCTAGTTTTTCAAAAAAATAAGTCATAGTCTTAGTTCTTTTAAATTGTATTATATTATTTAGATCTTTTAATCACATGTCAATAAATAAGACGTAGAATAATGTCTAATTCCATAAAAATATTGGCTAAATTCCCAAGTTGAAGTAAAATAGAAGTATGCTGTAAATTTGCAAAGCAAATTTACAGCACCTCAGCACCTCAGCACCTCAGCACCTCAGCACCTCAGCACCTCAGCACCTCAGCACCTCAGCACAT